>Ga0302326_10000113_pt1 | contig 211622 bp, 197 predicted proteins | sample Palsa_T0_3_FD_202264 | JGI IMG/M metagenome (GOLD analysis project Ga0302326, IMG submission 202264) | Peat permafrost microbial communities from Stordalen Mire near Abisko, Sweden - Palsa_T0_3 | ecosystem: Environmental > Terrestrial > Soil > Palsa > Peat permafrost | place: Sweden: Abisko... | reverse complement strand
CCGCACCTCAGACGCCCGCGCGGCAGCGCTCCCGTTCTAGCTCAAGCACTACAACTACACCCGCAACCACAGCTCACTCTCAAACCGGCCACCCATCAGCCGCGTTCGGAACAACCCGAAGCACAACGCCTAGACCGTGGTCTCTCTGGGGGCTGCTCCGATGACCGCAAGGTTTGCGGTGTTCTAGCTCGGGATCAGGCCCTCGGTGCTGAGCTCGCGGGTGGCCTCCACGAGCGACACGTCGGGCGGGGGGAGGATCGCGTCTGAAGCTCCGAGGTGGGTGTCGCCGAGCAGCTCGCCGCTACGCACGAACGCCAGCAGCTCCGCGAACCGCCGCTCGAACCGCTCCGGGTCTTGCGACTCGGCGGCGGCGACGACCTCGTCGTCGAGCTCGCGCAGCCGAGGGAGCTGCTCTTCGACCAGTCGGTACTGCCCCTCGGTGGCGATGCGCACGATCATGATCCCGCCTCCTTCTCGCCGGAGTCCGGTAGCTGCGGCGCCGTCGTGCCTGCGCTGAGCTCGGCCTTCATCTTCTCGAGCGCTGAGTCAACCTCGCTTGCGTTCGTCACCTGCGCCAGCTGGCGGTCGAGGTCGTCCTCACCGGCCCCCAGCTGGGTGAGATCCTCGAACGTGCCCGACTGCTCGAGCTCTCCCACCGCGTCGGCGCGGGCCTTCATGTTCTCCGTCTTCTCCATCGCGCGCTGCATCGCCAAGCCGACATCGGCCATCTGCTCGCCGACGCCGGTCGCAGCCTCGGAGATCTGTACCTGCGCGTCAGCCGCGGAGTACTGCGCCTTGATCACCTCCTTCTTGGTCCGGAACGCCTCGATCTTGATCTGCAGCTTCTGCTCATTCTCGGTCAGTTGATCCTGCTGGCGTTCGAGCTCTGAGACTTGCTGGTCGAGCGAGCCGAGCTCGTCCTCGATCGCCTGCTTGCGCCGCAGCGCCGCCCGCGAGAGATCCTCGTTGCCCGCCGCGAGGGCTTGGCGCGCCTGCCCGTCAAGTTTCGCGGCCTGCTCCCGCAGGCTCCCCTCCTGCATCTGTACGCGCTTCTTCGAGGTCACAACGTCGGCGATACCCCCCTTGACGCTCTGCAGCAGCTCGAGCTGCTTCTCGTAGCTGTAATCGAGTGTCTCGGCCGGATCCTCGGCGCGATCGAGCACGGCCGAGACCTTCGCCTTCACCAACGTGCTGAAACGTCCCTGAAGTCCGGGCATCACATCTCCTCTCGCACCGCAGCATTCGCGCCGCGTCAACGAGCCCGCCGCACACGCTCCCCGTGCTGCGCAGAGCTCACGATCGCGCCGATCACCTGCGCCATCATAGGCTCCAACACGAGCGGCGGTCGGTCACGCTAGCCCAGCAGAGCGAGCTTTGCCTCGCGCGGCAGGCGCTTGATGCGTGCCTCCTCGCGGCGAGCAGCCGTTCGGTCGGGCATCGGGAGCGCAAGCTCGAGCTCCACGGGCAGTCGGCTGGCCGTGTAGCGGCTGGCGATACCGGCTCGGTGGCGGGCAAGCCTGCGCTCGAGATCGACTGTCCAACCCGTGTAGAGCGAGCCGTCGCGGCACCGCAGCACATACACCCATGCCTCAGGCATTCGGGCTACAGCTTCGCCGCGCCGCCGGCGGACCCTGCGCGCCCGCGTGGATTCCGAGCCTCCGGGTCACCCCCGAAGGTCAGGTCAGCAAGCGCAGGGAGGTTTCCCAGAGCCGCTCGGCGTTGTCGGGCTCCAGCGCGTGCGGGGCGACGACGCCTGCGAGGTCCGCGAGATCCGCTGGGCGGCGCTCGACGATCCTCGCCTCATTGCAGTTATCGAAGTAACGTCCGCCAATGCCCTCGAGCAGCGGGGAGCCGGCGACCAAGACGGAGGTAGCGGCGCCCTGCTCGGGGTTCTTCTGCCGTTCGGGCGGGGTGATGAGCTTTCCGCCCACGTGGCGCTGCAGATTCGTGAGGATCGCGCCGGGATTGAGAGCGTTGGCGGTGATCCCGTCATCGGCCCAGTGGTCGGTCGCGCCGACGGCGAAGAGAATGGTGGCGGTCTTGGACTGGGCGTAGGCGAGCCCAGGGTCATACGGGCGGAAACGGAAGTGCAGGTCGTCGAAGACAACGGGTGAGAACATGTGGGCGGTGGAGCTGACGGCGACGATCCGCGCGTTGCCGGCGGCGGCGAGCGCGTCGTGCAGGCCAGCGGCCAGCGCGAAGTGCCCGAGGTGGCTGGTGGCGAACTGCAACTCCCAGCCCTCTGGGGTGCGCTCCTCGGGGGAGGCCATGATGCCGGCGTTGTTGACGAGGATGTGCAGCGGGCCCTCCCAGCCGGCTGCGAACGCGGCGATCGATGCCCGGTCGGTGAGAACCAACGGGGCGACGTGGATTTGGGGGTTACCGGTGCTCGCCGTGATGTCGGCGGCGGTGCGCGCGCCGGCGTCGGCGTTACGTGCCGCGAGTGTGACGTCGGCACCGGCGCCGGCCAGAGCGCGCGCGGTCTCCACGCCGATCCCGGAGGCGCCGCCGGTCACGACGGCTCGTTTGCCGGACAGGTCGGTCCCGTCGATGACCTCGGCGGCGGTGACGTGGAATCCGAAGCGTGTCGTTATCGGTGTCATCGCGGCATTGTCCAGGCTTGTCTCAGCAGCCTCCCTATCAGCGGGACGGCGCGGGCTAACCGGCGTGCGCCGCGCGAGCGACCCGCACGCGCAAGTAGAGCAGCGTCGGGGTGGTCCGCACGTCAGTCAGCGGGTACAGCCTTGTGGCGGTGATGGGCTCGGGTTGCAAGCGGAAGTCGCGCGTCAGCTCGGCGCCGAACACGTGGGCGTCGAACGTGCCGTCGAGCACGACCGCTTGAACGTGATCCGCGTTGAGGGCGCCGGCAAGCGACGCGCGCAGCGCCCGCGCCCCGCGGGTTGCGGCGGAGCGCAGCACGTCACCGATCGCCTCCTCTTGTGCGAATGTGCCCTTCCCGGCGACCGTCGAATACCAAGGGTGGCGGAGCACGATCACGGGTCCCGGCAGGGCACGCAGACGAGCGATCAGCTGAGTCCCGGCGACGCGGTCGGCGGCGGTCGGGATCTGTGCGCCGAGGGGGTACACAAGCAGGCCCAGCTGCAACAGCAGAGCTGTTGCCATGAGCGGACGTGCGATCCGACCGCTGCGTCCGTGAAGGAGCCCGGCGTACGTCAGCCCGGCGAGGAGCGCGATCGCCGCGTAGGCCGGCATCAGCACATTGGCGTAGCCGCCCGTGTGCAGGCGAGACACCCATGCTGAGCCGATCAGGCCGGCGGCCGCGGTCGCGTAGTACACGGGCGCCGACCGGAATCCAGGACGCTTCCCGGCGCGCCACGCCAGTGTGGCGCCGCCGGCGACGAGGAGGGCCACGAGCGGCCACTGGCGGTGCAGGATGTCGTCCGTCCAGAATCCAACCCACAGCGGGCGGGCCACCGGCTGATGGACGAGCTCGCTGAAGACGTAGTACCCGTACCACCCGTCGGTCGAGGCGTTAAGCACAGCCGTAGAGGCGACGACCAAGGCGAGGAGGGTCAGTAGCGCGGGGATCCCGACCCGGGGTCGGGAGACGGTGAGATAGACGAGTAGAGGCACCAAGGCGAGCAAGGCGGTCTGCTTGGTAAAGAACGCGAGGAACGCGAGCATCCCGAGCACGATCCCGCCTCGCACTCCGTTGGCCCAGCGGCCCCAGGCCACTGCGAGCAGGGTGAGCGCCAGGAACAGCGAGTCGACCCGCCCGACGTCGAACCAGGCGCCAGCGATCCGGAACGTCGCGGCAAACAACCCCGCGGCCACGAGACCTGCGATCTGATTACCAGTCTCGCGGGTGACCATCCAGCCGAGCGTCGCCATCGACACGAGCGAGGCTCCCAGCGATACGACGCGCAGGGGCAGGAACCCCAAGCCGGTGACCTTCGCGACGGCAGCGGCGATCCAGTAATAGAGGGGCGGGTAGGTCCACCCCACGAAGGCGACCGAGGGTGCCGTGTACAGAGAGTGGCCGGCCACAACGCGGGCGGCGAGCTCGACCGAACCGCCCTCCATCCAATCGAGCTCGAACGGATAGCCGACGCGGTGCAACGCCACCCATAGATAGGCCGCGATCGGCGCCGCCAGCGCAAGCCCGACCAAGACGCTCACGAGCAAGCTCGAGCGGGGCGGGATGGGGGAGGCCGGCGGGAGCGCTGTCCGCGGCGGTGCGGTGGACCGAACGGCGAGCACCGGAGTCACATCGACACTCGCGCCCGGTCGAGCTTCAGATTGGCACAACGCGTCACAACGGTACCCCGGCCCGACCCGGCGCGGCGTGCGAAGAGCGCTGATCACCTATTCGCGCGACCGCTCGCGCGAATCGGGTGTGCGGAACCACGCTCGCGACCCTACGCGCGCCGTCGATCGCGCAGCAGCGGCGCCTTGGCGCTCACGAGCAACGGTGCGGATTTCACGCACCGAAGCTAATGCGGTCTGATTACGAAAAACAAAAACCGATCATGAATGCGGAAACACACGAAAACCGATCGTGAATGCGGAAACACGAAAAACCGATCGTCAATGCGGAAACCACGGGCCGGTGTCGTCAATCCTCTGGTCACCATTCACCGGCTGCCCGGGCGGGCAGGCGGTGAACAGTGACTTAACACCGCAGCTCAACCCGACTCAGACAGCCCTGCGTCTGTCAACCTCACCCGGTGCGGCTGCTCGATCCGTCGAAGCCCCCTCCGGGGCCGTTCCGAGAGGGCTTCTGGCGCAGTCCGCTACGCGGGCCGCGGTTGACCGCGGTGCTCGGCCTGGTGCTCTTGATCGGCCTCCCGGTCGTGATCGTCACCGGGCTTCTGTCGAATGACGCCTATCAGCCTGGACTGGGCGGGAATGCGCTCGGCCGGAACATCGGCGGACCACTCGACCTGTACCTGTTCGGGTGGCCGACGCACCCGTCGTGGCTGTACGCGCTGACCCAGGGACTACACGTCGCGGTTGGACTCGCCCTCTTCCCGGTGCTGCTCACGAAGCTGTGGTCGGTGATTCCCCGACTGTTCGAGTGGCCGCCGGTGCGAAGCCCGGCGCACGCGCTCGAACGTCTATCGCTGGCCCTGCTGGTGGGCAGTGCCTTGTTCGAGTTCGTCACCGGCATTATCAACATCCAGTACTGGTACGCGTTCCAGTTCTTCTTCACGCAGGCGCACTACTACGGCGCCTGGGTGTTCATCGGGGCGTTTCTCGGCCACGTGACCCTCAAGTTCGGCACGATGCGCCGGTCACTGACCACTCGCGAGGAAGTGTTGAACGCGCCCCTGGCCGCGGGCGCGGGCGCGAAGTCGGGAATCGGCGCTCGGTCGCTCGTGGCGGCGTCTCCAGCGCCGATGACGATGTCGCGCCGCGCGCTGCTCGGAACGGTCGCCGCCGGTTCGTTCCTGCTGCTGTTGCAGGGCGCGAGCCAGTCTCTCGGCGGGCCCTTCCGCGTTTTTGCGTTCCTCCTCCCGCGCGGGCGCGTCCGCCCGGGTCCCCTCGGCTTCGAGGTCAACAAGACGTGGGTGGCCAGCGGTATCTCGGCTCCGCTCGTCGGGTCGAGTTGGGAGGTTCAGGTTGTCGGCGAACGCTCGATCTCGCTCTCGCGCGACCAGCTGCTCGCGCTGCCCCAGCACACCTACGATCTGCCGATCGCGTGTGTCGAAGGATGGTCGACGACGCAGCGGTGGAGCGGGGTTCGGCTGCGCGACCTCGCCTCGCTGAGCGGCGTGCGGGGGCCGGCTACGGTGACGAGCCAGTCGCTCGAACACGGCACCTTCGGCCACGCCACGCTCGGTCACGAGCAGGTGGCCGACGAGCGCTCGCTCTTGGCGTTGCGCGTCAATGGCCTCGACCTCTCGCTCGATCACGGTTACCCCGCGCGTGTCATCAGCCCGGCGATACCGGGCGTGCACTGCACGAAGTGGGTGTCGAACATGACCTTTCGCAGGTGGCCGGAATGACCCAGCTCAAGCGCTTCCGAGCGCTGTACGGCGCGGGGCCGCTGCACCTGCTCGCGGTGTTCGCGAGCTTCGCGATCGCCGGTGCTGCGGTCGTCGGTTGGTTCCAGCGACCCCGCGACGTCGTCAACGTGTTGGAATGGTTCGCGGCGGCGATCGTGATCCACGACCTGGTGCTGCTGCCGCTCTACTCACTGCTCGATCGGATCGCCTTCGGTGGGCTGCGGAAGCGAGGTGAAGGAGCGCGACACGCGGCGTTGCTCGGCCGCGTCAACGCCACGCCCTACCTGCGAATCCCCGCGATCCTGAGCGGTGTGCTCCTCGCCGCATTCTTCCCCGTGATCTTCGGGCTCGGCCGCCAGACAGAGCTCTCGGCAAGCGGGATCGCCGAGAGCGGGTATCCGGCGCGGTGGCTGCTCGCTACCGGCGTGATGTTCGCAGTGTCGGGGCTTGCGTACGCTGTGGCGCTCGCGCACGCCGCGGGGTCGGCGCACACCGCCGTCCCAGCCGAATCAGATGACCCCCATCCGGATCACAGCGCCCCCGACCCGGAACTGACGGCGCCGAGGGACGCCATCGCGCCCGAGCCGCCGCCGGCGCCTGAGCCCGGCAGGGCGCCCGAGCCCGGGGCGGCGCCGGAGCCCGGAGCGGCGCGCGAGCCCGGCGCGGCGCCTGAGCCCGGCAGGGCGCCCGAGCCCGGGGCGGCGCCCGAGCCCGGGGCGGCGCCCGAGCCCGGGGCGGCGCGCGAGCCCGGCAGGGCGCCCGAGCCCGGCGCGGCGCCGGGGCCCGGGGCGGCGCGCGAGCCCGGGGCGGCGCCCGAGCCCGGCGCGGCGCCGGGCCAGATCGCCGATGACTCAGATCAGATGCCCCCGAGCGACGACGGCACGCCCCCAACGGCGCCGCGTTAGCTCTCACGCATCTGGCCCCCGGCGTGCCCCTGATCTCAGCCCGGCAAGCGAACTGGAGCCTCGCGCCCCGTCGTGGCGGCGTGAAGCAACTGGTGATGAATAATTGATAGTGAGTTGTATCTCGCGACGCGGGGCGCGGTCCGCGTCCCACGCCCGGTCTCCGCGCCTGGGCGGACCGCCTCGGTCGCACGCTCGAGATCGGCGCGCGCGCCGGGACGCGTGGCGGGGTGTGGCAACTGGTGATGAATAATTGATAGTGGGTTGTATCTCGCGGCGGAGGAAGTGGGCCGAGTCGCACGCCCGATCTCCGCGCCCGCCGGGACCGCCGCGCCCGCCCGCCCGCCCTCGCGCGCGCCCGACGGCACCACCGCGCCCGATCTCCGCGCGCGCCCGCCGCGCCCGCGCGCCCGCCGCGCCCGCCGGGACCACCGCGCCCGCCGGGACCGCGCGCCCGCCGGGACCGCCGGGACCACCGCGCCCGCGCGCCCGCCGGGACCGCCGGGACCACCGCGCCCGCCGCCCGCCGGGACCACCGCGCCCGCCGGGACCACCGCGCCCGCCGGCCGGCCGCGCCCGCCGGGACCACCGCGCCCGCCCGCCCGCCGCGCCCGCCGGGACCACCGCGCCCGCGCGCCCGCCGCGCCCGCCGGGACCACCGCGCCCGCCGCCCGCCCGGACCACCGCGCCCGCCGCCCGCCGGCCGGCCGCGCCCGCCGGGACCACCGCGCCCGCCGCCCGGCCGCGCCCGCCGGGACCACCGCGCCCGCCGCCCGCCCGCGCCCGCCGCGCCCGCCGGCCGGCCGCGCCCGCCGGGACCACCGCGCCCGCCCTCAGCCGACGCGCCGTCCCGGCCCTACGCGCGTCCCGCTGCGTACTCGCGCCGAGGGCGGTGCTCGGCGCGTGAGCGCGGCGCCGGAAGCCTGATCGTCGTGTCGCGATTGGGACGGAGGACGACGATCTCCCCCGACGCGTTGTCGAGCAGCCAGGCGACGTCGGCGGCATCGAATCCGTTGCTGCCGCGCGCGGCCGCGGCGAGCACGATGCGGTCGTAGCGCTCGTGCTCGAACGTTTGCCGCAGCGCGTGACGGTAGGTCCTGCCGTGCTCGATCCGCGCGTCGACCGGGATTCCCCATGCTGTCGCCCGCTGCTCGATCGCCTCCTGCAGCGAGAGCCCGATGGTGCACTGGCGCGGGAGCGGCGTGTCGATCGGGAGATGCAAGGGGACGCGCGCGAGAAACACGGGCACGAGCGTGGCGCCCTCGGCCCTCGCGAGGCGAAGCGCCGCATCGAGCGCCCGCTGCGACAGCGCGTCGCCGATGAATGGAAACAGGATCCGCTGTACGCCGGCGTCCTGAAGCTTCGTCGGGCGTCCGCGCCGGTACCGCAGGTGCGTCGCCGCGAGCCCGACGAGGCCGATCGCGAGCAGCACCACGAGGACGACGAGCAGACCGATCACAGTTCCTCCTTTGTTGCGTTGCTCGCCACGCCGCGGCGGGTGCGATCGGCGACGATTCGCAGGTCGACCCCGGGCAGCAGGCTGAGGAGGCGGAAGGGGAGCGCGGGCGCAAGCAGCCGGCGAATCGCCGAACGGGGCTTGGGCCTGCCCATCAGCACGTACGTCGTGCCGCGGTCCTGCGCGACCCTCGCCGCCGTCGCCGCGATGTCGTCGCCGTGCTCGATGAGCAGATGCGCCCCGAGCACGGTGGCGAGGCGGCGGAGCGCCTCGACCTGCTCGCGCTCCTCCTCGCCGGGCTCGTGGTCGGTCACCCACAGCAGGTCGAGCTCGCCGCCGAGGCGCTGGGCGGAGCGCCAGGCGCGCCGAACGACCCGCTGCGACGTGGGGGCAGGGGTGATCAGCGCGAGCAACCGCTCGCGGATCGCCTGGGGGGCGGCGGTGTCGATCAATCGCTCATCACGGCTACCGACGGCGGGCTCGGCGATTGCGCGCTTGTGCTCGACCTCCTCGGCGACCTCGCGCAGAGAGACCTCACGCAGGGCGGCGAGGTTCTCGACCGTGAAGAAGTTGTTGAGGGCGGCTTGGACGCGGTCCTGCGGGTAGATCTTGCCGGCGATCAGACGCTCGATCAGCGACTCCGGAGTGAGGTCGATGAGCACGACGTCGTCCGCGGCGGCGAGGGCGGCGTCGGGAACCGTCTCTCGCACGCGTGTGCCGGTCAGCTCCGCGACCTGGTCGTTGAGGCTCTCGAGGTGCTGGACGTTGACTGTCGAGAAGACGTCGATGCCGGCGGAGAGCACGTCTTCGATGTCCTCGAAGCGCTTGGCGTGCTCGAGGCCGGGGGCGTTCGTGTGCGCGAGCTCATCGATCATGCAGAGCTCAGGCGCCCGCCGGAGGATCGCCGGCAGGTCCATGTCCTCGAGCTCGGTGTCGCGGTAGCGGACGCGGCGGCGAGGGATCATCTCCAGACCCTCCGCCTGGACGATTGTCTCAAGGCGATCGTGGGGCTCGAGGTAGCCGATCACGACATCCCGCCCGGCCTCGGCCTCAGCCTGACCCTCCTGGAGCATGCGGTAGGTCTTGCCAACGCCGGCGGCCATGCCGAGGAAGATCTTGTAACGGCCTCGATGCCGGTCGCTGACGGGCGATTCGGCGTCTGTGGAAGTGCGCGGTTCCATCGGGAGAACATCATCGCGCGCGGCGACACCTCCGCGCGACCGTGTGCTCAGGCGCCGAGGACATTGTGAACCAGCAGATCGATCAGCTTGATGCCAATGAACGGGGCAATGATCCCGCCAAGGCCGTAGATCCATAGGTTGCGTCGGAGGAGCGCGCTGGCGCCGATCGGGCGATAGCTCACTCCCCTCAGCGAGATCGGGATCAGCAGCGGAATCACGAGCGCGTTGAAGATGATCGCCGAGACGACGGCGGAGCGGGGGTCGCCGAGGTGCATGATGTTGAGGACGTGCAGCGGGCCCTTGTGGCTTGTGCCGTAGGCGTACGTGGAGACGAAGATGGCGGGCAGGATCGCGAAGTACTTGGCGACATCGTTGGCGATCGAGAACGTGGTCAGCGCGCCGCGGGTGATGAGGAGCTGCTTTCCAACCTCGACGATCTCGATCAGCTTCGTCGGATTGGAGTCGAGGTCGACCATGTTGCCCGCCTCGCGCGCGGCCTGTGTGCCGGTGTTCATCGCCACGCCGACGTCGGCCTGCGCGAGCGCCGGGGCGTCGTTGGTCCCGTCGCCGGTCATCGCGACCAGCCGGCCGCTCGCCTGCTGCTCCTTGATCAGGGCGAGCTTGGCCTCGGGGGTGGCCTCGGCGAGGAAGTCGTCGACGCCTGACTCTTCGGCGATCTTGGCGGCGGTCAGGCGGTTGTCGCCGGTGATCATGATCGTCCGGATGCCCATCGCACGGAGCTGATCGAAGCGCTGGCGCATCCCCTCCTTGATCGTGTCCTTGAGGTAGATGACCCCTAACACCTGTGAGTCGCGGGCGACCGCGAGCGGGGTGCCGCCCTCGCGGCCGATCCGGTCGAGTGCCGGCTGCAGTTCCGCCGGGGGACGGCCTCCCTCGGCCTTGACCCACTCGATCACGGCGTCACCGGCCCCCTTGCGCAGCTGGCTGCCGTTCAAGTCGACGCCGCTCATCCGCGTCTGGGCGGTGAACGGGATAAAGGTGGCGCGAAGCTCCGCCATGTCGTGCTCGCGCAGGCCGTACTGCTTGGCGAGGACGACGATCGAGCGCCCTTCGGGGGTCTCGTCGGCGAGCGATGCGAGCTGGGCGACCTCGGCGAGCTCGGCCTCGGGAACCCCGGGCATAGGGATGAACTCCGACGCGAGCCGGTTACCGATCGTGATCGTTCCCGTCTTGTCGAGCAGCAGCACGTCGACATCGCCCGAGGCCTCGACCGCCCGGCCCGAGAGCGCGAGGACGTTGCGACGAACCAGACGGTCCATGCCGGCGATCCCGATCGCCGAGAGCAGCGCGCCGATCGTCGTCGGGATGAGCGCGACGAGGAGCGAGATCAGCGTCGTCTCGGAGATCGGCGTGTGGGCGAAGAGGCCGAACGGACGGAGCGTCGCGACCACGATCATGAAGATCAGCGTGAGCCCGGCGAGCAGGATGTTGAGGGCGATCTCGTTCGGCGTCTTGCGCCGGGAGGCGCCTTCGACGAGGGCGATCATCCGATCCATGAACGAGTGGCCCGGCTCTTGAGTGATCTCGATCACGAGCTGGTCCGAGGTCACGCGCGTGCCGCCCGTGACGGCGCTGCGGTCACCGCCGGACTCGCGGATCACGGGTGCCGATTCGCCCGTGATCGCCGACTCGTCGACCGAGGCGATCCCGTCGATCACCGTGCCGTCGCCGGGAATCAGCTCGCCTGCGTCAACCACCACGATGTCGCCCTTGGCGAGCTCGGCGGCGCGCTTGCTCGAGCCGTCCTTCATCGTCGCCATCGTCTCCTGGCGCATCGCCCGCAGCGTGTCGGCCTGGGCGCGGCCGCGACCTTCGGCGAACGCCTCGGCCATGTTCGCGAACACGACGGTGAGCCAGAGCCAGACCGAGATCGTGAACGTGTACCAGGACGGGTCGTTGCCGCCGAGGGCCTTGCCGCCGAAGAGCTGGATGACCCAGGTGATCGTGGTGACCAGCGCGCCGACCTCGACGACGAACATGACCGGGTTCCGGATCTGGACACGTGGGTCGAGCTTCTTGAAGCTGTCCAAGAGCGCGCGGTAAACGATGTCGCGCCGGAACAGCGAGATTGCCTCGCGCTCCTGGGGCGCGGCGGGTGTGGTCGTGGACATCAGCTACCCCCTGTGAGGCGGTTGAGGGCGAGGTTGATCTCGAGCACGTCCACTCCGGGCTCACCTGAGAACCCGAGTCCGCGACCCGCGGTGTACTGGGAGATGAGCTTGTCAACCGTCGAGAGCGGGAGGTGACGGACGGCGGCGATGCGGTAGGCCTGGATGTCGGCGTTCCTCACCGAGATGTCGGGGTCGATCCCTGACGCGGAGGTATCAGCCGCGTCGACGGGGACCTTGCCTGGGGTCAGCCCGCCTGGGTAGTAAGGCGTGCCGTTCCGGGCTTTGTCGAGCGCAATGTAGGCCTGGATGTTGGCGGCGATCGCGGCCTCGGTCACGATGCTGTTAGGACCGTAGTTGGCGAACTCGGTGCCCGCTGCATTGTCGGGCGGCGTGGTCCCCGAGGGCCGGGTCTGGAAGTAACGCGGATCGGGCGTGGTGACCGGGTTACCGTCACTCATCTCGACCTTGCCCGTCTTCTTGTTGATCACCGGGTCGGCGAACTCCTGGCCGATGATCTTCGAGCCGACGAGCTTGCCATTCGCGTAGATCTTCTGGCCGTTCGCGTTACCCGCGAAGGCAACCTGGCTGACACCCGTGATGAACAACGGGTAGACGATCCCGCAGAAGAGAGTGAACACGATGATGCCGATGACTGAGGTGATGACGTCGCGTTTCATGTCAGTAGAGGTGTCCGGTCAGGCCCTGCACGATCGGTCCGAGCAGCAGGGCAGGGAAGAAGGTGAGCGCGCCGATCAGCACGATCACGCCGATCAGGAGCACGACGAACGTCGGATTGTCGGTGCGCATGGTCCCGAGTCCAGCGGGGCTGACGCGCTTGCCGGCGAGCGAGCCGGCGACGGCGAGCGCGAAGAGGATCGGCGCATACCGCGCGAACAACATGTCGAAACCGCCGAGGAGGTCGGCGAAGGTGATGCCGTGGGCGCCGAGATTGCCGGCGTTGGGCTGGATGTAGCCGGTGTAGCCGGCGAAGGCCGAGCCGTTGTTGTTCGCCTGAGAGAGGTAGGCGTAGAAGGTCTCGGAGAACGCCTGCGGGCCGTGGGCGATGGCGGTATCGATCGATGCGCGACCCGCCTTGCTGGCGGTGGCAAGCGCGGTGGCAAAGAGGGCGGTGAGCGGCGTGATGAGGATGCCGAGGGAGACCAGCTTGATCTCGCGCGCCTCGATCTTCTTACCCAGGTATTCGGGCGTTCGGCCCACCATCAACCCACCCAGGAACACCGCCAGGAGGACGTACAGGAGGATCGAGTACAGCCCCGTCCCGACGCCGCCGAAGATGACTTCGCTGGCGGACAGGTTGGCGAATGGAACCGCCCCGCCGATCCCTGTGTAGGACTCGATCGCGCTGTTCACCGCACCGCAGGAGGTGACCGTCGTCACCGTGTCGAATAGCGCGGAGCCGGCGATCCCGAACCGCTGCTCCTTACCCTCCAGGTTGCCGCCGCTCGAGCCGTCGATCACGTGGGTGTTCAGTCCAGCCGCGTGCTGCGCCGGCGACCCGTGCGCCTCGGCGACGTAGGCGACGGAAGCCGCGCCTAGGAACATCACCATCATCGTCGCGAAGATTGCGTACCCCTGCCGGCGGTTGCCCGCCATGCGGCCGTAGGTGAACACGAGCGCCGCCGGGATGATCAGCACGACGAGCATCTCGAAAAAGTTCGTGAACGCGGTCGGGTTCTCGAACGGGTGCGCCGAGTTCGCGTTGAAGAAGCCGCCGCCGTTGGTGCCGAGCAGCTTGATCGCCTCCTGCGAGGCGACGGGACCCATCGCGATCTGCTGACCGAGGCCGGTGAGTCCATCCGCCGTCAGGTAGTGCGAGAAGTTCTGGATCGAGCCCTGCCAGACGAGCACCACCGCGATCACCATCGACATCGGCGTGAGCACCCACAGGATGGTGCGGACCATGTCCTGCCAGAAGTTGCCCAGGCTCTTACCGCTGCGCCCGACGATCCCCCGGATCAGCGCGATGGCGACGACGATCCCAACGCCGGCGGAGAGGAAGTTCTGCACCGTCAGCCCCGCCATCTGGGTGAAGTAGCTCATCGTCGTCTCGCCGCCGTAGTACTGCCAGTTCGTGTTCGTGAGGAACGACGAGGCGGTGTTGAACGACACGTCCCACGTGCCCGAGTGATAGTGCATCGGGTTGAGCCCGGTGAAGTCCCACAGCGTCTGCGTGCGCAGGAGCAGGTAGAGCACGAGCCACCCGGCGAGCGAGAAGATGATCAGGCTGCGCGCGTACTGCTTCCAGTCCTGCCCATGCTCCGGATCGACGCGCAGCAACCGGTAGAGGAACTGCTCCGGGCCGCGGAACAGCGGATCGACGAACGTGCGCTCGCCGGTGTAGACCGCGGCGAGGTACCTGCTGACCGGGAGCGCGAACAGCGTCAGCAGCGCGACGAACAGGCAGATCGTCAGCCAGCCGGTGACGGTCATGTACTAGAACTTCTCCCCGCGCAGCAGGGCGTAGAGCAGGTACAGGCAGATCAGTACGGAGACGACCAGCCCGAAGAAGTCCGCGGCGCCCATGTGGGCGATGAAATACGCGGCGGGCAGCCCGAGATCGGTCATATCCGCTCGATCCCGTAGATGAGAGCGAGCAGGATCGCGAACATGAGGATCCCCAGCGCGACGGCCACAATGTCCATGTCGACATCGTGCAGCGCAGTTCGTCAAGGACGCATGCAGAACAGGCCTGCGGACGTGCAGATCGTGTGAAGGCAGCGGACGCCCGCCCTCAGTACGATCGCAGCGAGCGGGTGGCCTCATCCACGCCCGGCCACTCGTCGGACTCCGCCACTGACTCAGTCGCGAGCCCTACGCCGCGAAGCGGTATCCGACCCCCGGATCGGTCTTGATGTAGCGCGGGCCCGACGCGGGCTCAATCTTGCGACGGAGGTTGGAGATGTGCGCCCGCAGGACCTGGGTGTCATCGCCGTAGCCCACCCCCCAGACCGACACAAGCAGCTCGCGGTGCGTCATCAGGCGCCCCCGATTGCGCGCGAGCAGCCGAAGCAGGTCGAACTCCGTCGGTGTCAGATGGACCTCGACCCCCTGATGGAGCACGGTCCGCCGAGCGAGGTCGACCTCGAGCTCCTCCGCGCGGATCACCGCCTCGTCCGGCCCGGGGCCGATCCGCCGTAGGTTCGCTTCCAGGCGAGCCACGAGCTCGCGCGGGCCAAACGGCTTGGTGATGTAGTCGTCGGCGCCGGCGGCGAGCGCGCGCACCTTCGCGTCCTCGTCGCCGACCGCGGACAGAACGATGATCGGCATCTCGCTCCATTCGCGCAGGCGTGCGCACAGCGCCACGCCGTCGATGTCCGGCAGCACGAGGTCGATGATCGCCGCGTCCAGGCTCTGCACGGCCGCCAGGTCGAGCGCCTCCTCCGCCGTCTCCGCCGGGACCGCCTCGAACCCCGCGTCGCGCAGAATCACCCTCAGCGCCCTGAGGATCTGCGGTTCGTCGTCGCACACCAGCACTCGTGGCTTCCCGGGCGAGGTCATGCCGTGACGTGCTCCGTGATCTCGTGCACCGGGAGCGAGATCACGAAGCTCGTGCCCTGGCCCGGAAGCGACTCGACCGAGATGGCCCCGCCGTTGGCCTCGACGAACCCACGGGCGATTGCGAGCCCGAGCCCGGAGCCGGTCCAGGGCCGCTGACCCGGATCGTGGCTGCGGTAGAAGGGCTCGAAGATCCGCTCGCGCTCCGCCGCCGGGACGCCGGGGCCCTGATCGACGATTCGTACCACCAGGCCCTCGCCCATGCGCCGGACGTGGACCGAGACTGGCAGCCCGTTCGAGTATCGCCTGGCATTCTCCAGCACGTTGGCGAACGCGCGCTCGAGTTGAGCGCCGTCCGCGCGGACCGCCGGCACGTCTTGATCGATCGACAGGCTGATGTCCGCGGAGCGATCCGTGAGACCATCGCGCGCCGCGAGCAGGATGTCCTCGATCGAGATCCAGTCGCGACGTGGTTCGGCGCTGCCGGCCTGGAGCTTCGAGAGATCGAGGAGCTTGTCGACCAGCGCCGACAGCCTCGTGCCCTCGCTGACCACGGCCGCGCTCAGCTCGCTGCGCTCCTCATCGCTCAGCGAGCTCGCGCCCAGGGCGTGGCCGCCGGCGACGATCGCCGTCAGTGGCGTCCTGAGGTCGTGTGAGACCGCGCGCAGCAACGCCGTCTTCACATCGTCCGAGCGTCGGAGCGCCGCAGTCTCGACCGCCTCGGACTGCAAGGCATCTCGGCGAAGCGCGATCGCGACGAGCGCCCCGAGCGCCGGCACGACCTGAACGCGCAGTCGCTGGGCGACGTCCGCAGCGAGTCCGCGCGGCACCATGAGGGTCGCGATCTGGGCGCCGTCGGCGCCGCCCAGCGCAAGCGCGATGCGGCGCTCGTCGCCATCCGATGCGCCGAGCTCGATCGCGGCCGAGGGAATTGCGAGCGCCTCAGCCACGCGGCGCGCCGTCGCACCGAGAGCGGTGCGCGTGTCCGAGCCGGCGAGCAGCTCACGCGCGAGCGCCGCCGCCAGGTCAGCCTCCCCGCGACGATGCTCGGCCTCCAGAGCGCGGTTGCGCGCGAGCTCGGCCATCGCGCTCACGACCGCCGCGACGGTTACGAACGCGCCCAGCGCGACCCAGTTGCGGCTGTCCGCGAGTGAGAGCCGGCCGACCGGCGGGAGGTGAAAGAAATTGAATGCGGCGGCGCTGAGAAGCGACGTGAGGAGGCCCAGCACGAGCCCCCAGTAGGCGGAGATCAGGAGCACGGCCGGCAGGTAGACGACGCTGAGCGAAACCGTCGGCGCCGCGGCCTTGAGCGGATAGATGGCGGCCGTCGCCGCGGCGACGGCCCCAACTGCCACGGCGAAGCCGAGCGCCCGCCGTGGGCGCGCGCCGCGCAGCAGATCCGGGCGGATACGCGAAACCATGAGTCGGAGCGTACGCACGCGCCACAAAAACACCCAGCTCGCAGAAGGAGTCCGGAAGCTGGGAGCGAATCGCACCCCTATGCTCCAAAGACGTCGCGCCCCAGGCATCGACCCGCGCCCCGCCCAAACGACGAAGGGCCTCGAGCATCTGCAGGACGAGTGGGTCGCCGTCCTGCGATGGCTTGGCGAGAGCCGGGTCGAGCACGTGCTCGTCGGTCCGACCGCCGAAGCAGTGCGAGGTCGCACCGATGCCTACGGCCCTGTAGCGATCGTGCCCGCGCCCTACAGCCGTAACCTTGACCGTCTGGCGGGCGCACTGTCGGCCGCCCACGCGCGGCTCCGAACCGACGACGCCGCCGAGACGACGCCGATGCGCTTCAGCGCCGCCAAGCTCGCCGCCGGCGAGCGCTGGACGATCCGCTGTGGTACCTACGACCTCGACATCGAGATGTCTCCCGCATCGCGCTATTCCGAGCTTCTGTACGAGGCGGGACGGTTCGAGATCGAGCCGGGCCTGACCGTCGAGGTTGGCTCGCCGGCGGATCTCGAGCACCACACGCAGGTCAGCCTCACCGGCGAGGAACCGGAGATCCGCGTGACCCGCGGGCCCGGCGTGCCTCAGAGCACCGCCTGAGTCGCGCGCCGCGATCGCCCGGCTGTGGCTCGGGCTACCCTCTAAGGATGCCCAGACGCGCCGTTTTGGCGATGGTTGGCGCCGTGAGCGGCGTGGTGATGTTGGTCCTCACGTGGTTCCTCGCGTTCCATGTCGGGGTGTTCGAGCGCGCCGACACGAACGTCCTGCGCGGGTTCGCGGACCTGCGCCGCCCGATCATCGACCGGGTCGCCGGTCTGATCGCCCACCTGTGCGACCCCAAGCCATTCGTCTGCCTCGGCGCGGTCGTCGTGCTCGCCGGCCTGATCCGGCGGCGCGGCCGAGTCGCGGTCGCCGCCGCGGGGATCATGCTCGCGGCCAACGCCACAACGCAGATCCTCAAGCCGCTGCTGGGCCAGGCCCACCCGGTCGTGCTGAGGGTCGCCGGGCTGCCATCGCCCGGGTCGGGCTCGTGGCCGAGCGGACACGCGACCGCGGCCATGTCACTGGCGCTGTGCGCCGTACTCGTGGTGAGCGCTCGCTGGCGGCCGTTCGTCGCCGCGGCCGGAGCGGCGTTCGCGGTCGCCGTGAGCTTCTCCTTCCTGACGCTGCTCTGGCACTACCCGAGCGACGTTCTCGGCGGGTTCCTCGTCGCCGGCACGTGGACGCTGATCGGCGTCGCGGCCGTATGGACCGCCGACGTGTACGTGCCGCGTGCCGTGCGGGGAACCTCGCCGGTGCGACTCACGGTGCGCCAAGCCCTCGGACCGCCCGCCGCGGCGGTGCTGGGCGCAGCGGCGCTCGTCGGCCTGGTCGCGCTCGCGCGTCCTCATTCGGTCGTTGCGTACGCGCGCCTCCACACGGCGTTTATCGTCGGCGCCGCCTCGATCGGCGCCCTCAGTCTCGCCCTCGCGACTGGGCTTGTGCTCGCCACGACGCTGCGCCGCTGAGGAATCCGCTAGCGATATCGTCCGGGCTCCCACAGCGGCTCCTCGCCGCGGTTCGCTCCGCGCGCGAGGATGAACAGCAGGTCCGAGAGGCGATTCAGGTAGCGGACGACCTCTGGGTTAAGCCCCTCTCCGCAGGCGATCGCGAGCCGCTCGGCCCGGCGACACACCGTTCGGCAGACGTGCAGGTGGGCGGCGGCCGCCGTCCCTCCAGGGAGGACGAACGAGCGCAGCGGAGCGAGCTCGTCGTTGACCTCGTCGCAGCGCTGCTCGAGCCAAGCGGTCTGCGCGGGGGCGACGCGCAGGCGCTCGCGCTCGGGGTCCTCCGGGGCCGCCGTGTCGGCGCCGACGTCGAACAGGTCGTTCTGGATCCGCCGCAGCCAGGCCCCATAGTCGTCGGGCATGCCGGCGACTGTCAGCGCGACGCCGATCTGCGAGTTCAGCTCGTCGACGGTCCCGTAGGCCGCGATGCGGGGATGCGTCTTCGGTACTCGGCTCATGTCGCCGAGATGGGTCTCGCCCGAGTCGCCGAGTCGCGTGTAGATACGGGTCAGGTTCACCGTCATGGCGACCGGAGTCTAGAGGTCGACTGAATCCGCGCCGCGGATTGGGTTGTAGGATCGGCGCGTCCACGTTCGGGAGCTTCTCATCCGTCTTCGCGCTCCGGGCGGCGCCACCGGCGCCAAAGCGACGATCGGCCACCGCATCAGCGCCCGAGCGGCGGTCGCGTTGCTACTCGGGGTGCTCACGCCTGCGCTTGCGGGGTGCGGTCTCGTGCGCAACCTCGGCTCGAGCGCCGTCACCCTGACCATCACGCGCGACTTCGGCGCTACCCAGCTCGGCTCGGTCAAGCTCGCTCACGTCGCCGGCTCCGAGACGTTGCTCGGCGTGCTCGAGCGGAGCTTCTCGGTCAGAGTCGCTGGGAATACGGTCGAGGCGATCGGCGGCGGGCGCGCGACGCCGGGAGCCCGCTGGTTCCTGTTCGTCAACGGCAGCGCAAGTGGGATTGGACCCCCCGCGAAGCGAACGGTGCTCCACGCCGGCGACAGGATCTGGTGGGATCTTCACGTCGACACGGCGACGCAGAACGTTCCGACCGTCGTCGGTTCGTTCCCCGAGCCGTTCATCCACGGGGTTGGCGGCAAGCGACTACCGGTGACGCTCGAGTGCGGATCGGATGTGACGACGGCGTGCAACCGCGCGGCCGCCGCGCTCACGGCGGTCGGTGTGCCCGCGGCGCGCCAGCTCCTCGGCACCGGGTCGGGCACGAGTACGCTCGCGATGGTCGTCGGGACCTGGAGCGAGCTGGAGGGGGAGATCGCCGCGCTGCTGCTCGAGCAAGGTCCGGCGACCGGCGGGGTCTACGCCCGCTTCGCCGGTCATGACGATCACACGCTCGAGCTGCTCGACCCGGACGGTCGCGTCGTCCGGCGCCTCGGCGCCGGCGCGGGGCTGATCGCCGCGACGGGCAACACCAAATCCGTGCCGACCTGGTTCGTGACCGGCACCGATGTCGCGGGCGTCTCGGCTGCGGCCTCGGCGCTGACCGCGGGGCGGCTGCGCAACCACCTGGCGGTCGCCGTGCAGGGGACGACCGACCTGCCCCTACCGCAGCCCTGACCACGCTGCTGCCCGCTCCGCAGCCGACTCGCCTGTCCGCAAACCGATAGCCTCTCGCGCCGCATGCAGATCGGAGTCCCGAAGGAGTCGGCGGTCGGCGAGCTCCGCGTCGCGCTCGTGCCGGAGGTTGTGCGGGGGTTGGTGGCGCGGGGTGATGAGGTGGTAGTGGAAGGTGGTGCGGGTGGGGGGGCGATGATCCCGGATCAGCTGTTTGAGGGAGCCGGGGCTGTGTTGGTGGACGGTCCGGTGGCGGCGTTGGGGTGTGAGGTGGTGGTGAAGGTGGCGCCGCCGAGTGTGGAGGAGATCGGGCATTTGCGGCGGGGGTGTGTGGTGATCGGGTTTTTGGCGCCGTTGACGAATGGTGCGGGCGTGAGGGCGCTGGCGGCGTCTGGGGTGACGTCGTTTGCGTTGGAGGCGGTGCCGCGGATCAGTCGTGCGCAGTCGATGGATGCGCTCTCGTCGCAGGCGAATATCGCGGGTTATCGCGCGGCGTTGATCGGGGCGCAAGAGCTGGGGCGGTTTTATCCGATGTTGATGACGGCGGCGGGGACGATTCGTCCGGCGACGGTGTTGGTGTTGGGGGCTGGGGTCGCGGGGTTGCAGGCGATCGCGACGGCGCGGCGGTTGGGGGCGGTGTTGCAGGGGTTCGATGTGCGCGCGGCGGTGAAGGAGCAGGTGGAGTCGTTGGGCGCGCATTTCTTGGAGTTCGATCTTGGTGGTGATCTGGAGGGCGCGGGGGGGTACGCGCGGGAGCTTTCGGCGGAGCAGCAGGCGCGCCAGCAGGAGTTGATGGTGGAGGCGATCGGGAAGGTGGATGTGGTGATCACGACGGCGTTGGTTCCTGGTCGCCGCGCGCCGATTTTGGTGACCGAGGCGGCGGTGGAGGCGATGAAGCCGGGGTCGGTGATTGTGGATTTGGCGGGGGAGGCCGGGGGGAATTGCGCGTTGACGGTGCCGGGGGAGACCGTGGTTGTTCATCACGTGAAGATCGTGGCGCCGTTGAATATCGCGAGCACGATGGCTGAGCACGCGTCGCAGCTGTATGCGCGGAATGTGTCGGCGTTGTTGGATTTGATGGTCGCGGACGGGCAGCTGAGGCTCGATTTCGAGGACGAGATCATCGCGGGGGCGTGCGTGACGCGCGATGGCGAGATCGTTCATGCGGGCGCGAAGGCGGCGGCCGAGGGCGAGGGCGGTGCGGGGGGTTCTGCGGGCGCCGGGGGTGCGGGGGGTGGTGGGCGGTGAGCATCGTGACGGAGCTGGCGATTTTGGTGTTGGCGGCGTTTGTGGGTTTTGAGGTGATCTCGAAGGTTCCGAATACGCTGCATACGCCGTTGATGTCGGGCACGAACGCGATTCATGGGATTGTGGTGCTGGGTGGGTTGTTGTTGATGCATGAGTCGAGTGGGTTCCTTGAGCATGTGCTGTTGGTGATCGCGGTGATGTTCGGGACGATCAACGTGATCGGGGGGTTCGTGGTCACCGATCGGATGCTCGGGATGTTCAAGCGCAAGCCTGATCCTGTCGCGCAGGTGGAAGCGGACGCGGGGGACGGGACGGACTCCGGGGCTGCGGGGGGCGCGGGTGCGGGTGGGGAGGGCGAGCGGGAGTGATCGGGGTGGGGACGGTGTTTGTGCAGAGCTCGAGCTTTGTGGATGCGCTGTATATCGTGGCGTTCTCGCTGTTTATCTATGGGATGAGTGGGTTGACGGGGCCGCGCACGGCGGTGCGGGGGAACAAGATCGCGGCGTCGGGGATGGCGATCGCGGTGCTCGCGACGTTGTTGACGAAGGGGGTGTTGCACGGGGGCAGCACGCCGTGGCTGATTTTGTTGGGGGTAGTGCTCGGGACGGCGGTGGGGATTCCCGCGGCGGTGAACGTGAAGATGACGCAGATGCCGCAGATGGTCGCGTTGTTCAACGGCGTTGGTGGTGGCGCGGTCGCGTTGATCGCGTGGGTTGAGTATCGCCATCATTTCGGTGGGGGGTTCCCGTTGAAGGTCGAGATCCCGTCGCTGTTCGCGGCGGTGGTGGGGTCGGTGTCGTTCTGGGGGTCGAATATCGCGTTCGCGAAGCTCCAGGAGATCCTTCCTGGGCGTCCGATCAAGCTGCCGGGGCAGAGCGCGATCAATCTCGGACTGTTGGTGATCGCCGCCGCCTCGGCGGTCGTGCTCGCGGCGGGGACGCACTCCCAGGCGTTGTTCGTGCTCGGGATCTTGGTGTCCGCGGCGGTGCTGGGGAACATGGTCGTATTGCCGATCGGGGGAGCGGATATGCCGGTCGTGATCTCGCTCCTGAACGCGTTCACGGGGCTCTCGGCGGCCGCGACGGGGATCGCGTTGGATAACTCGGCGTTGATCGTCGCCGGGATGATCGTGGGAGCGTCGGGGTCGATCCTGACGAACTTGATGGCGAAAGCGATGAACCGCTCGGTCCCCGCGATCGTCGCGGGCGGGTTCGGCGGCGCGGTCGCCGCTCCCCTCCACTCCGGCGGTAGCGACGGCGGGACGGTCCGTTCGACGTCCGCGCAGGACGTCGCGATCCAGCTCTCGTACGCCCGGCTGGTGGTGATCGCCCCGGGGTACGGGATGGCCGTCGCGCAAGCCCAACACGCCGTCCGCGAGCTCGAACGCGCGCTGGAAGCCAAAGGCGTCGAGGTCAAGTACGCGATCCATCCGGTCGCCGGGCGGATGCCCGGGCACATGAACGTGCTCCTCGCCGAGGCCGACGTTCCCTACGACCTCCTCCGGGAAATGGACGACATCAACCCCGAGTTCTCCCGCACCGACGTCACCCTCGTGATCGGCGCCAACGACGTCACCAACCCCGCCGCGAAAAACGAACCCGGATCCCCGATCTACGGCATGCCGATCCTCGAAGTCGACCGATCCGCCGCCGTCGTCGTCCTCAAACGCTCCATGGCATCAGGCTTCGCCGGCATCGACAACCCCCTCTTCTACGACCCCAAAACCTCACTCCTCTTTGGCGACGCCAAAGCATCCGTCAGCCAGATCACCACCGAAATCCAAGCGCTATAGCCACTCCCTGATCGCGGTGCAGCAGACGCCGGAGTTGATCATCAAGCCGACACGGCGGGCGACATCGACGTACGGCCCTGCTCGACACCGCCCAGCGGCGGAGTCGCGGGACGCCCGTCCGGGGTCGGCGCCGGTGGCGGCGCGCTTGCGTACCCTGCGCTGGTGATCCCGTGGGCAGATCCGCTCTCCGGCCGCAACCGCGCGCGCGAACGGGTGCTCCTGCTCTCGCCGATCATCATCCTCCTGCTCCTCGCTCTCGGCGGGTCAGCACGGGCGGCGACGCCGGTGGTGACGCCGCCAGTCACGATCGACGGCCCCAGCGCAGCGATCCAGGGTCTTTCCGGGCTTTCCGTTTCGAGGGACGGGACGGGTGGACTCGTTTACCTGGGGTCAGTGGACGGGATCAACCACGTCTTCGTCAGCGAGCTCAGCGGGGGAGTGTTCGGCGCCCCCGTCGAGGTCGACGCCGCGCTCGGCGGCCCCTCCTCGCAGCCGGTGATCGCGGCTGGGGATGGAGGTCTGCTCCTGATCGCGTTCATCAACGGGGGCCAGCTCTACGTCGTCTCTCGGGCGAGCTCCTCGGCACCGCTGTCCGCGCCGGCGGATCTGTACGACGGCGCGATCAACCCGGCGATTGAGCTTTCTATCCACTCCGAGGGATACCTCGCGTTCACCGCTGCCGACGGAAGCGGCTACGACGTTCGCGACCTCTACTACGACGCCGGCCAGTGGCAGCTCGAGAGCGGTTCCCTGAACGTCACCCCGGCCGATGACGCCGGCACCGGAGCGGGTGCGCCGCGGGTGGCCGCCGCCGGCGACGGGGAGGCGATCGTCGTGTGGGGAGAGAACGGCCACATCGATGCGCGGCGCGTCTGGTACGACATGACGAGCTACGAGGTCGAGCAGGCCGACGTGCCCTCGATGTCGGGCTTCACCGAGGTCACCTCGGACTCGCCTGTCGTCGCGGCGGGCGACGATTCCTCGTATACCGACGTGGCCTTCCGCGAGGAGTTCACCAACGGATCGGAGACGATCTCGCACGTGCTCGTCAGCAGACTCGTCGGCTCGACCTTCGAGGGCGTCGACCAGGCGGACGGGCAGTCTTTCGCCACCGCGGGAGCGGCATCGCCCGAGATCGCGATGATGCAATACGGCGACGGCTTTGTCACCTCCGATGTCCAGGGATCGAACCAGGTGTGGGCGACGGTGTTGGGCCAGAACGGCGTCCCCGGCGCAGCTCAGCAGATCGACAGCCTCCCCAACGCCAGCCCGGCCTACCCGGCACCAGCGATCGCCGGGGACTACTCCGGGCTGATCGCATGGCAGCACGATCCAGGCCCGCTGGGCGCGCCCGAGATCCGCGCCCGCTTCTACACGAACTCGAGCTTCGGCCCCGAGATGATCGCGTCGAACCCGTCGCTCGGTCCCACCAACGCCGCGCAGGGACTGTTTGCCGCGGGCGATCATGGCGGTGACGTCGCGATCGCCTATGTGCAGGGAAGCGGCTCGAGGACGATGATCGAGGTGACCCAGCTCGTCTACCCGCCGGGTTCGTTCGGTGCGTCGAGCACGCCGCGCTACCGGACGACGACGAGACCGGTGCTGAGCTGGTCTGCCCCCCGCGAGCTGTGGGGACCCGTGGAGTACCAGGTGTCGATCGACGGGGTCCCCGCGGGAACGACCACCGGAACCTCGCTCACGGCTCCGGCGGCGCTGTCGCAGGGACCCCACACCTTCGCGGTGACGGCGATCAATGTGCATGGTCTCGCCTCGTCGGCGACGGCGGCCAGGTTCTTCGTGGACAGCATCCGCCCTGTGGCGCAGCTGACGCTCGCGGGCCCCGAGCGCGAACACGCCCTGCTGCACCTCCGCGTGCGCTACACCGACGCTCCCATCCCGCTCCCGCCCGCCGACGCGTCCGGGGTTGCGAAAGTGGTCGTGAACTGGGGCGACGGGACGAGCAACCGGATCAGGCGCCAAACGGAGACCCATCGCTACGAGCGCGCTGGCCGCTATCTGCTCACGCTGACGGTCACCGATCGCGCCGGGAATCGCACCGTCCTCGCTCGTCGACTCCGGATCGTCACGACCACGATCGCCAGGGCCGAGAAATGAGCGCACCGGCACGAACCCTCGACGCGGCGGGCCGTCGGCTCGAGCTCGGCGATCGGCCCCTGCTGATGGGAATCGTCAACGCGACGCCCGACTCGTTCTCCGACGGTGGCGTTACGTGGACGCTCGATCAACGCGTCGAGCTGGCGCGCTCGATGCTCGCCGCGGGGGCGGACATCATCGACATCGGCGGCGAGTCCGGCGTCACCAACCGCCCGCCCATCGATCCCGAGGAGGAGATCGAGCGGGTCGTGCCGCTGATCGAGCGAGTCACGGCCGAGCTCCGCGTGGTCGTTTCGGTGGACACCTACAAGCCCAGCGTGGCGCGGGCGGCGATCGCGGCCGGCGCATCGATCGTGAACGACGTCAGCGGACTGCGCGACCCGGACCTCGCGAACGTGTGCGCCCAAACCGGTGCCTCGCTCGTGCTCATGCACACTCGCGCGCCGCCGAAGCAGAGGCTGTTGGACACGGCGTACGACGGCCACATCGTCGACGACGTGCTCACCTTCCTGCACGAGCGCATCGAGCTCGCGCGAGCTCGCGGAGTCGCCTTCGAGCAGCTGATCGTCGACCCCGGCCCGGATTTCGCCAAGACACCCGCCCAGACCGTCGAGGCGCTGCGCTCGCTCGGTCGGCTCCACGAGCTCGGGCGCCCCGTCCTGCTCGCCGTCTCGCGCAAGGACTTCGTCGGAGCGATCACGCGGCGGGCACCCCGGCAGCGCCTCGCGGGAACACTCGCCGCGCTCGCCTACGGCGTCGATGCCGGGGCGCACATCGTCCGCGTGCACGACGTCGCGCAGGCGGCCGACTTCCTTGCGGTCCGCGCCGTGCTGGACGGGAGTCTCGAGCTCGATTCCGGGCTGCGGCTGGCCGATGATCTGCGCCGGGAGCAAGGCTGACAGGGGCGGGGGCGCGGGTGCGGCCTCGAAGCCCGTCGGCCGCCCTCGCTAGTATGTCGCACCCATCGCCGGCCGCTGGCTCAACGCGGTCGGAGCCCACCGATTAGGAGGAGGTTTCACACGTGTCCGTGCTCGACCGTAGTGCGCTGGAAGAGAGCCCGCTCGCCGACCTTCACGCGATCGCATCGGAGCTTTCGGTCGACGGCTATCGCCGGCTGCGCCGAGCTGATCTGATCGATTCGATCCTCGCTCATCAGGCCGGCGGCGGGGCCACAGAAGCCTCAGAGACCACGGAATCCACGGAGGCCACAGAAGCTCCGGAGGCAATCGGGGCCACACAGGCCCGGGACGACCCGGACGAGTCGGAGGCCAAGGAGTCCCCGGACGCCCACACCGCGGAGGAGGCCTCGCCCACGGAAGACACGGAGGAGCAACCGGCCTCGCGGCGCCGTCGCGGGCGTCGCGGCGGGCGCGCTCGTTCGGGATCCGGCGATGATGCCGAGGTCGTCGCCGAGGACGGCGACGCCGAGAAGGCGCCGGTCGCGGAGGAGCAGGAGCGGACCGAGGTGGAGCCGGCGCAGCCGCCGTCCGAAGCCGCCACCGTCGAGGGCGTCGTCGAGCTGCTGCCCAACGGTTCCGGCTTCCTGCGCGTGCAGCCGCCCGACCCCTCGGACGACGACGTGTACATCTCGGCGGCCCAGGTCAAGCGCTGCGAGCTGCTGTCCGGCGACGTGATCTCGGGTCCACCTCGGGCGCCCCGGCGCTCCGAGCGGTTTCCCTCGCTCGTGCGGGTCGACACGATCAACGGTCACCCTGCGGGCGAGGTCGCCGAGAGAAGCCGCTTCGACGACTTGCCTGCCGCCTTTCCCGAAGAGCGCATCCGGCTCGGATCCGAGGATCCGACGGTCAAGGCGATCGAGTGGCTGACGCCGTTCGGCAAAGGGTCGCGCATCACGATCGTGGGCGCGACGCGTGCCGGCAAGACGGAGGCGCTTCGGCGGCTCGCGCGCTCCCTGGCGGAGCATTCCGAACTGCAGCTCTCGGTCGTCCTCGCGGGCGTCCGGCCCGAGGAGCTCGCGGACTGGCAGGAACCACTCCAGCCCGTCGCGGCGGTCAGTTTTGCGGTCTCGGCCGACGTTCAGGCGCACGTCGTCGAGCCGGTGGTCGAGACAGCCCGGCGCCTCGCCGCCCGCGGCGGCGACGTGGTGCTGCTGATCGACACGCTCGACGGTCTGCCACCGCTCGCCGCGCGCAAGGCCCTCGCCGCCGCCCGCAACATCGTCGGCGGCGGCTCGCTGACCGTGATCGCGACCGCGACCGAGCCGGTCGGGGGCGAGACGACGGTGATCGCGCTCGACGCCATGCTCGCGAGTACGGGGCGCTTTCCCGCGATCGACCTCCTCGCGAGCGGGACCATCCGTCCCGAGCGCCTCGTCGGAGAAGCGGCGGCAGAGGCGATCGCCCGCGTGCGGATCGAGGCGGCCGAGGACGAGTAGGCGCGCTCAGTAGGCGGTGCAGCGCGAGCGGTGGCGGGGCGATGACTTGTAGCCGGGACCGCCGCCGCGTTGCCACAGCAGTCGATCGACCCCGGCCGCCGAAACGGACCCATCCGGCCCACCCGCTCGGGCCGAGACGATCAGCTCGACCGCGTGCAGGGCGCACGCCCTGATCTCGACCTCCTCGGGCGAGCCGTGCTCGATCAGCTCGCCATCGTTGATCCGCGCGAGCAGGTCGGGCGCGAAGCGGAGCATCCCGTCGAGGCGCAGGACGTGGGGGACGAGATTATCCGCGAACATCGTCAGTCGCTCGCCGTCGTGCCAGCGGACGACGCCGGCATCGGCGAGGTCGGCGGCGGCGATCTGGGCACGCTTGTAGAACGGCACGGTAAAGCCGTCGTAGCTCGACACGTCGGCGAAGCACTCCCAGCCGGCGATTAGCTCAACGAGGGCCATCGCCGAGCCTCCGGCGCCGTCCACCACCGCCCGGAAACGTCCGCCGTGATCGCACGCAACATGCCGACCGAGGTCGTTTAGCGACCGCGCGAACAGCGCCATGAGCTCGTGCTCGGAGTCTTGACCGAGCACGCGGGCGACCTCGTCGGGGCCGATCGCGGCGAGCTCCCGGGCCGGCCAAGGCCCGGCTGTCGCGAACCGCTCCCGCAGCCCGATCGCAACCGTGTAATACCCCGACCGACCGGCGCGCTTGCGCAGCGTCGGAAACCACCCGGACCCGAAGTTGATCGCGTCGAGCGTGAGCCAGAAGGCGGCCAGCTCTTCCTCGGTGCCGGCGATCAGGTGCGCCTGCGGATCGGGCGCCGGCGGGGGCGCCGCCGGCGGGAGCCCGGCCGCGTACGCTGGGATCGCCTCGCGCTCCACCGATACGTGTCGCGCGCGGGCGGCCACCCGGGCACAAGCGCTGCGAACCATGCTCCCGACGTCGCTCATGTCCGGAGCATGACGGCCACGGGCATCGCTCACGGTCGAGCGTCGCCAGTGCCCGCGACCGCCGCCCGCCTCGCTACCGTCTGTGGTTGATCGATGCCCGAGCGGAGCGGCGAAATAGAGACACTCCTCGCTGGACTGAACGATCCCCAGCGCGAGGCGGTCACCCATGGCGAGGGTCCGCTGCTCATCCTGGCCGGCGCGGGCTCGGGGAAGACGCGCGTGCTCACCCATCGGATCGCCTACCTGGTCGCGTCCGACTTCACGCGTCCGAGCGAGATCCTGGCGATTACCTTCACCAACAAGGCGGCGGGAGAGATGCGCGACCGCGTCGAGCTGCTCGTCGGTCGTCGCACCCGGGCGATGTGGGTGATGACGTTCCACGCCGCCTGCGCGCGGATGCTCCGCGCCGACGCTCACCGCCTCGGCTACACGCGCCAGTTCACGATCTATGACCAGGCGGACGACCGGCGGCTCATCAAGCGCTGCCTCGACGAGCTCGGGATCGACCCGAAGCGGTTCACCCCCGGTGCGATCCACGCGCAGATCTCCGACGCCAAGAACCGGCTGCGCGACGCCGACGCCTACGGACGGATGGTGAGCTCCTACTTCGAGCAGACGGTCGTCGACGTGTTCCGGCTCTACGAACGCGAGCTGCACCGCATGAACGCGATGGACTTCGATGACCTGCTCGTGCGGGCAGTGAACCTGCTCGAGCTCTTCCCCGAGGTTCGCGACCGCTACGCGACAGCATTTCGCGACGTCCTCGTCGACGAGTACCAGGACACGAACCATGCGCAGTACCGGTGGCTACAGCTGCTGGCGGGTGAGCATAAGAACCTGGCGGTGGTCGGGGACCCAGATCAATCGGTCTACGGGTTCCGGGGCGCCGACATCCGCAACATCATCGAGTTCACCGACGACTTCCCGGACGCCCACGTGGTCAAGCTCGAGCAGAACTACCGCTCGACCCAGACGATCCTCGACGCGGCCAACTCGGTCATCGAGAACAACCGCGGACGGGCGTCGAAGCGGCTCTGGAGCGAGCTTGGCGGCGGCGATCCGATCAAGGTGCGCGAGCTCGAGGACGAGCACGCGGAGGCGCGGTTCGTCACCGGCGAGATCCAGCGGCTCGCCGACGAGGGCGTCGCGCGCAGCGAGATCGCGGTCTTCTACCGCACGAACGCGCAATCGCGCGTCCTCGAGGACACGCTCGTGCGCGCCGAGATCGCCTACCAGGTGATCGGGGGCACGAAGTTCTACGAGCGGGCCGAGATCAAGGATGCGGTCGCGTACCTGACGGTGCTCGTCAACTCCGCCGACGCCGGAGCATTCACCCGGATCGTTAATTCTCCCCGGCGCGGGATCGGCTCCACCTCGCTGAGCCGGGTGCTCTCGTTCGCGAATACGATGGGCATCACGATCTGGGACGCCGCCTCGGAACCCGAGCAGGTCCCGAGCCTCGGAGCCCCGGCGGTGAAGTCACTGCGCCGCTTCACGGGAACGATGCAGTTGCTGCGCGAGCGTGCCGACGGGGACGCGTCGATCGCCACCCTCCTGCAGGAGGTGCTCCGCGAAACCGGTTACTTGGCGGCACTCGAGGCCGAGCGGACGATCGAGGCGCAGGGCCGGATCGAGAACCTCGAGGAGCTTGTCAACGTCGCCGCCGAATACGACGCTGCCGAATCCGAGGAGGCACGCTCGCTCGGCGAGTTCCTCCAGCAGGTGGCGCTCGTCTCCGACGCCGACGGACGCGCCGACGACGAGGGCTTGGTGACGCTGATGACCCTCCATAACGCGAAGGGCCTCGAATACCCGATCGTGTTCATCATCGGCTGCGAGGAGGGGGTGTTCCCCCATTCGCGGGCGCTGGACGAGGGCGGGCTCGAGGAGGAGCGAAGGCTCTGCTACGTCGGGATCACCCGCGCCGAGCGCGACCTCTATCTGACCTACGCGCGGACCCGGAACGTTTTCGGAGCACGCAACTACGGGCTGCGCAGCCGCTTTATCTCCGAGATCCCGGCCGAGCTCACCGATCACGATGAGCAGTCGCCGCGTCGCACGAACGGCTTCCGCGCCAGGGCCACCTCGTGGACGTCTCACGTTGCCGACGAGCCGGTGCCGATCGCATACCGCCTGGGCGAAGACGTCGTGCACGCTGCCTTCGGTGAAGGCGTCGTCACCGGCGTCGAACCGGGTGGAATCGTCGTGATCCGCTTCAGCAAGGATCGCTCCGAGCGCAAGCTGGTCGCCGGCCTCGCACCGATCTCGAAGCGGTAGCGGTACTAGCTCCGTGATCGAGGTAGCGGTGATCGGCGCGGGTCCTTACGGCCTCTCAGCCGCCTCGCACCTGCGGTCGGCCGGCATCGAGTCACGGGTGATCGGCGAGCCGATGGACCTCTGGCGCCGTCACATGCCCAACGGGATGCTGCTGCGCTCGGCGCCGCGTGCGTCGTCGATCGCGGACCCCGCCGGCCAACGCACGTTCGTCCGCTGGGCGGCGGATGACGGGGTGGCGATTCCCGACGCTGTCCCCCTGTCGACCTTCCTCCGCTACGCCGCCTGGTTCCAGGAGCGCGAGGTCCCTGAGATCGATCGCAGGCGGGTCAGCACGATCGAGGTGGACGTCGGTGGGTTCACGATCGCGCTCGACGACGGCGAGCGTCTGAGCGCGCGCCGCGTGATCGTCGCCGCGGGGCAAGCGCAGTTCGCCCGGCGCCCGCCGCCGTTCGCGGAGCCGGCGTCCAGCCGGATCGTGCACACCTCCGACCTCAGCGATCTGGCAGGCTTCGACGGCCGGCGCGTGCTCGTGGTCGGAGCCGGTCAGAGCGCGCTCGAGGCGGCGGCGCTGCTGCACGAAGCCGGGGCGCACGTCGAGCTCGTGGCCCGTGAGCCGGTGATCGCCTGGCTTCCCGGCGACACCGGTTCGGGCCACGTCTCCGTGGGCGGTGGCGCGGATCCTGTCCCGGCCCGCACGCGGCGCGGAATTCAGCCGCCGCCGACCGGCGTGGGCGGGCGCGCGAGCGGTTGGCTCGCGGCGGCTCCGGACCTCATGCATTGCTCGCCGCCGGCGCTCGGAAGGCTGGTCTCGGAGCGCTGCACTCGGCCCGCCGGCTCGGCCTGGATCCGGCCCCGGCTCGCGGGCGTCGAGGTGACGCTGAGGCGCGGGGCGACGCGGCTCACGACGACGGCCGCCGCGATCCGGGTGGAGCTCGACGACGGTTCGGTTCGCGAGGTCGAGACGGTCGTGCTCGGCACCGGCTACGCGGTCGATGTGCGACGCTATTCGTTCCTGTCGAGCGAGCTGCTCGCGAGCCTGCGGCTGCGTGGCGGCGCACCGGTGCTCGGCCGGGGTTTCGAATCGAACATCGCACGTCTTCACTTCCTGGGCGCCGCCGCCGCCGCCAGCTTCGGCCCACTGCTGAACTTCGTCGTCGGGACCTGGTACGCGGGCCCGGCGCTCGTCGACAACGTCCTCGGGTGTCGCGGGCGGTTGCGGCTCGGCATCCCCCCGGAATAGTCACGCGGCGCGTAACGAATTGGCTCAGGCGAGCGAGTCGGCCTGAACCTGGTCGAGTAACGCTACTCACAGTCGCGTAACTCGACCAGGTCCGGTGCCCGGTGGGCTCGTGCGCGGCGTGGGAAAAGCGACGGTCGTTGGGGCCAAGGCGGCCGCGAGCCTGGCGGCCACGCCCGATAACCCAAGTCCTCCGCCGGATGCTCTACCGTCCGAGCCGATGGCGGCGGGACTGATCGACGGCAAGGCGGTAGCGGCCCGTGTGCGGGAGGGTGTCGCCCGCGAGGTGCCAGAGCTGATCCGGGAGAGCGGACGCACGCCCGGCCTGGCGACCGTGCTCGTCGGGGAGGATCCGGCCTCGGCGGTCTACGTCGCCGGTAAGCGCAGGGCGTGCGCCGAGGTCGGCATCGCCGACCTCCATCGGCACCTGGCGAGCGGCGTCCCGGAGACCCTGGTGGCCGCCCTGCTCGACGAGCTGAACAGCGATCCGGAGGTCAGCGGGATTCTCCTCCAGCTGCCCGTGCCGGACGACGTGGACGGCGCCGCGCTGACCGCGAGGATCTCGCCCGAGAAGGACGTCGACGGCCTCACTCCGATCAGCGCCGGTCGCCTCGCTCAGGGCGCGAGCGGCTTGCGCCCCTGCACGCCGACCGGCGTGATCGCGCTCCTGGACGCGTACGAGGTCGAGCTCGAGGGAGCGGAGGCGGTGGTGGTGGGACGATCGAACCTCGTCGGACGACCGGTCGCGGCGATGTTGCTCGAACGCAATGCCACCGTCACCTGCTGCCACTCCCGTACGCGAGACCTTGCGGGAGTCTGCGCGCGGGCCGACGTGCTCGTGGCCGCGGTCGGTGTGCCGGGGCTGATCGGGGCGAAGCACGTGAAGGAAGGCGCGGTCGTGATCGACGTCGGCATCAGCAGGACGGAGGATGGGCTGCGCGGCGACGTGGACTTCCGGGCCGCGTCAGAGCGGGCCCGCCTGATCACGCCGGTGCCAGGCGGCGTTGGACCGATGACGGTCGCCATGCTCTTGTGCAACACGCTCACGGCATTTCGCCTCCAGACCCTATCGCTGCCGCCGGCCAGGCGGTAGCGTTGCAGGCATGGGCGCCACGAGGGCGAATCCTAACCCGCTATGCGTGTCAAGGGGGAGGTACGAGAGGGACCTTCGCACTTCGGTAGTGCGCTACAGGGGATCGGGGACGCGCGCCATGCCCGCCCCGATCCCCGCGAATTCTTGAGCAAATCAACGCGGCGGCGCGGTCCCTGACCGCAGTCGCCATCGGGACTATTGGAGGACTCTGTGGACCTAGCCAAACTCTCGCGGGACGACATGATCGTCGGTGGTCTCGGCATCTTTCTGCTGATCGATCTCCTGTTCCTCCCGTGGTACAGCGTGGATGGCTTCACCGCGAGCGCGACGAGCGCCCCATACTCGATCTGGGGCGTGCTCGCCTTGCTCGTGGCGATCGCGTTCGTCGCCGACCTGGCGCTCGAACGCTTCGGCCAGAACACTCTTCCCGTGATCGGAAGTAGCCGGGCGACCACGCGGACGGCTCTCGCGGGTGGCACGCTGGCGTTCATGGTGATCAAGTTCATCGCGCACACGAGCAATCTGGGCCTGGGCTGCTGGCTCGGGCTCGTGGCGGCGATCGCGCTCGTCGTCCTCTGCGTGCGCCAGCCGGCCTCGTGACCGACTCGATCAGTGGGATTCGGCGGCGGCAGCCTGCGTAAGGGAGAACTGGTCGCGGGCGGGGGCGCCGTCCTTCTGTTCGTTGCCCTGTTCTTCCTCCCGTGGTTCGCGCCGGGCGGACCTTCCGGGAGCCTGGGTTCGAGGTCCGGTGTGAGCACCTCGGCCGATGGCTGGCACTCGCTGACGAACAGCCGCTGGATCCTGCTGATCACGATCGCTGTCTCCGTCGGACTCGTCATCTCCGCCGCAACGCAGCGGTCCCCCGCCGTTCCCTCCACGCTGAGCATGATCTCGTGCGTACTCGGCGCCGTCTCGTCGCTGCTCGTGCTCTACCGGGTCATTGATCATCCGTTTGCTGCGGCGGGGGTCGCTCCCGTGCTCGCCAAGCCCGGTATCTATTGTGGCCTGATCGCGGCCGTCGTGATCGCCTACGGCGGCTACCTGTCGCTGCACGCCGAAGGCGGCTCCGATGTGGATCAGATCTCGGTCGAGACGATGCTTCAGGCACGAACCGGGCGCGCCTCGACGGGTCCGGCCGGGCCTGGCTCGGTCGGACGATCCGCGCCGAGCTCCGCAGAGCGGACGGGCCGTAGAATCGGCCCATGATCGACCGCGACCAGGTCCTCCATGTCGCGAGTCTCGCGCGTCTGCAGCTCAGCGATGTCGAGATCGACACGATGACGAGCGAGCTCTCGAACGTGCTCGACCACATCGAGAAGATCCGCGAGCTCGACCTCGAAGGTGTCCCACCGACCACCCACGTGATCGACGTCGTGAACGCGCTCCGCGCCGACGAACCCGAGCCGTGCCTGCCGGTCGATGTCGTCCTCGCTGCGGCGCCGGAGCCGGTGTCCGGTGGGTTCGGCGTACCGAGTCCCGTCGCCTAGTGGATTCAGTGACCTCGCTGATCGAATTGACCGCTACCGGCGCGGCCGAGCGAGTGCGGGCCCGCGAGATCGAACCGGCAGAGCTCTTCGACGTCTACCGATCCCGCGCGGCCGGTGATGACCTCAACGCGTTCACGTGGGTTGCCGACGGTCCACCGACGCCCGGGCCGGCGCCCGATGCGCCGCTCGGCGGCGTTCCGCTCGCGGTCAAGGATCTGTTCTGCACCGAGGGCGTCCCGAGCCAGGCGGGATCGCGCATTCTCGAGGGCTACCGCCCGCCCTACACGGCGACGGTCGTCGCGAACCTGATGCGCGCGGGCGCGCCGCTGCTCGGGAAGACGAACCAGGACGAGTTCGCGATGGGATCCTCGAACGAGAACTCGGCATTCGGGCCGGTACTCAACCCATGGGACCGGTCGCGCGTCCCCGGCGGGTCCTCCGGCGGCAGCGCCGCCGCGGTTGCGGCGGGGCTCGCGCCGTGGGCGATCGGGACCGACACCGGCGGTTCGATCCGCCAGCCCGCGGCGCTATGCGGGATCGTCGGCCTCAAGCCGACCTACGGCGCCTGCTCCCGATACGGGATGATCGCCTTCGCCTCGTCGCTGGACCAGGCGGGTCCGCTGACCCGCGACGTCACCGACGCGGCGCTGCTGCTCCGCCACATGGTCGGCCGCGACCGGCTCGACTCGACCTCGATCGAGTTTCCCGGCGAGATCGAGCTGCCCCACGCGGAGGATCTCGCCGGGATTCGCCTTGGCGTCCCGGAGGAGCTCGCCGGGGATGGGATCGACCCGGGCGTGCTCGAGAGCTTCAAGGCGACTCTGAAGCTTGCGGAGGGGCTCGGGGCGAGGATCGAGTCGTGCCGGCTTCCGCACGCGGCGCACGCCCTGTCGGCCTATTATCTGATCGCGCCGGCGGAGGCCTCGGCCAACCTCGCTCGCTTCGACGGCGTGCGCTACGGCCTACGCGTCGACGCCGACGAGCTGACCGAGATGTACAGCCGAACCCGCGCCGCCGGGTTCGGGGCGGAGGTCAAGCGCAGGATCATGCTCGGTACGTACGCGCTCTCGAGCGGCTACTACGACGCCTACTACGGGACCGCTCAGAAGGTGAGGACGAAGATCGCCGACGACTTCGCAGACGCGTTCGCGACGTTCGACTTCATTGTCACTCCGACGAGCCCGTGGACGGCGTTCAAGCTCGGATCGAAGGTCGCTGATCCGTACGCGATGTACCTCAACGACATCTGCACGGTGCCGATGCCGCTGGCCGGGCTCCCCGCGATCTCGATTCCGAGCGGTCTTAGCGCTGGCCTCCCGGTCGGGTTCCAGCTCGCCGGTCCGGCATTCAGCGAGAGTCGCATGCTGAGCTCCGCCTACGCGCTCGAACGCGCGATCGGATTCGACGGGAGCCCGGCGCGCCGATGAACTACGAACCCGTCATCGGGCTCGAGATCCACCTCCAGCTCTCGACCCGCACGAAGATGTTCTGTGGCTGCGAGCTCTCGTTCGGCGACCCGCCGAACGTGCACACCTGTCCCGTCTGCCTCGGGCTGCCGGGAGCGCTGCCGGTCCTCAACGCCCGCGCGGTCGATTACGGCTTACTGATCGGCCTGGCGCTCGGGTGCGAGATCGCCGAGCGGTCGCTGTTCCACCGCAAGAACTACTTCTATCCCGACCTGCCGAAGGGGTATCAGATCTCCCAGTTCGACGTGCCGCTGTGCCGCGGTGGACGCCTCGGAGACTTTCGCATCCATCGGGTTCACCTCGAGGAGGATGCGGCCAAGCTCGTGCACGTGGGGGAGAGCGGGCGCATCCACGGCTCCGATCGCAGCGTCGTCGACTTCAACCGGGGCGGAACCCCGCTCGTCGAGATCGTCACCGAGCCCGACTTCCGCTCGCCCGAGCAGGCGCACGAGTGGCTGAGCCTGTTGCGCACGACGCTCAAGCAGCTCGGTGTCTCGGACGCCAAGATGGAGGAGGGATCGCTGCGCTGCGATGCCAACGTGTCCGTCCGTCCGGCCGGGACGAGCGCGCTCGGGACCAAGACCGAGCTCAAGAACATGAACTCCTTCCGGTTCGTCGAGCGCGGGATTCGCGCCGAGATCGAGCGTCAGGTCGGATTGCTGGAGGCGGGTGACGTGGTCAAGCAGGAGACATTGCATTTCGATCCTGCCAGCGCCAAGGTGACGTCGCTTCGCTCCAAGGAGGAGGCACACGACTACCGCTACTTCCCTGAGCCCGACCTCCTGCCGCTCGTCATCGACGCGGAGATGCTCGACGCCGTGCGCGCGCAGCTGCCGGAGCTCCCGGCTGCGCGGGCGGCTCGGTTCGAGCGCGAGCTCGGGTTGAGCGCCGAGCGCGCGCGCGAGCTGGCCTTCCGGGCCGAGCTCGGCGATTACTTCGAGCTCGTGCTCGCCGCCAACGGCGGGAACCGCGGCGACGCGGTCAGGGTTGCCAACTGGATCCCACAGCTCGTCGAGCGAATCGGCTCGGATGCGGATCCGGCCCAGTCGAAGGTCGCGCCCGAAGCGCTCGCGGCCTTGGTCGCGATGGTGGGGGCCAAGGAGGTCGGACGTGAAGCCGCCCGCGACGTGCTAACCCGGCTCGTCGCCGAGGGTGGGGATCCGCGGGCCATCGTGCAGGCCGAGGAGCTCGGGGCGATGGGCACGGATGACGGCGGAGTGATCGAGCTCATCGACCGCGCGATCGCCGCCGATCCGCGGGCCGCCGACCAGGTCCGGGCGGGAAACGTGAAGGCGATCGGGCCGCTGGTGGGCTACGTGATGCGTGAGAGCAAGGGGCGCGCCGATGGCGGCGAGGTTGGCAAGCTGATCCGCGCCCGGCTCCTCGATCAGTCATAGCCAGAGGTATCAACCAGTCCTGCGCTCACACGGAGAGTGGGCGCCCAGAACCCGTCGTGAGCGAGCGGTCAGTCAGGGTTGCGCGACGTCCGCCGGAGGACGAAGCCAAGCCCCGCGAGGGATCCGCCTCCGGCCACCAGGAGCACCACGTCGAGCCCGGTGAACGGCAACGTCCCCGTGGTCGTGGTGGTCGTCGTCGGGGTGGGGAAGTTCTGGATGCTGTTGCAGTCCGGGTTGTACGAGGGGCACGTCGAGGACTCTGCGGCGACGGCCGGCGCAGCTGACATCAACGACAAAGTTGCGATAACCGCAGCAATACGCTTCATGTCTCGCCTTCCTCCTATCGACAACCCCGGGCAACCCAGAACCGCGCTCAGGCACGATTCCCTGAGGGAGACATTACACGAAAGCCGGACGGAACTCCAAAGCAGCGGTCGCTCGGCGATCGGTGGACCGAACCGGTCACAGCTGCTGCGCGAGCTCGCGCAGAGCCTCGGCCGGGGGCAAGGGTGAGCGCGTGCGCAGGCGGGCGAGCGCTTGGCTGGTCACGCGCTGAAGCCCATTGATGGAGCGCGAAACCAGGAAATCATGTCGCGCCCGGGACCGATTGCCGAGCGCGGATGCGGCGAGTCCGTCGCCGAGCCAGGCCTCCCAACCTCCCGGCTCGCGCGTGATCGCCTGGCGAAAGCGCTGCTCGGCCTCGCCGTAGCGGCCGATGCGGAGTGCCAGCACGCCGCCGTCGAGCGCCGGATCGACGCTGAGCGGGTTGAGCCTGGCTGCCCGAGCGAGGTCTCGGAGCGCAGCCGCGGGGTCGCTCGCGGAGATCGCGCTCGCCTGCGCTGTCTCTCTGACCGCGAGGTAGGGAATGCCGAGCGCGAGGGCGGCCGCGCCGACCGCGAGCACGCCCCCGGCCGCGAGCGCGATGCGAGCGACCCGCGTCCGCGGCGCGCGCGCGACCGCCTCGGAGCGCGCCGCCTCGGACGGCCCCGGGCCTCCGGTCCCCGTGGCCGTGCCGAGGGCACCGAGCCCCGGGCCCTCGGCGCCGGTGGCCGTGCCGAGGGCACCGAGCGCCGGCCACCCGAGCCGGGTGGCCATCCCGAGGAAGCCGAGCGCGGGGCCGCTGAGCGCCGGAAACTCCCAGAACCAGTCGACCGATCCGTGGATTGTCCACACGGCGAGCGGGAGCAGGGCCGCTCCGACGACGGCTCGACCCAGCGCGCGGGCACGCCGCCTCGCGGCGAGCGCCGCCACCAGCGCCGAGGCCAGGAAGATCGCGAACAGAGCGAAGCCGACGAAGCCGGTGTGCGCGAGCAGCCGCATCTCGAGGCTGTGCGTCCACTCTGGCTGCTCGGCAGTCCGCCGGCGGCGCATGTAGTAGTCGGCGAAGTTGTCCTGCCCGAGCCCACCGATCGGGTGCGCGAGCACGGCATCGAGTGCGACCCGCCAGAAGTCGTAGCGGCCGCTTCCGACCTGGGTGAAGTTCGAGCTGGGCGCGGGTCCGGTCGGTACGTGGCTGAATCCGTCCCACTCGCGTGCCACGAAGTGAAACGGGCGCCCGTGGGTAGCGACCGTCGCTCCGACTGAGCCGCCGACCACGACCACAGCGGCCACAGCCAGGCCGAGCGCGCGGCGCCGGGCGCCGGAGAGCGTGAGCGGCGGCAGTCGACCGTCGGCCAGCGCCATCAGCGCGCCGACGAGCAGCACGGCCGCGCAGAGCACGAGCGAGGTCCGGCCCGCGCGCATCGCCGCGTCGCGGAACGCGCGGCCGACCAATTTGCCGTTCGCGGACACTCGGTAGACGTCGAGCAGCCGGTGCACGGCGACGAGCGTCGCCACGATCGGTGCGGTCGCTGCGACGACGAGGCGCAGACGGTCGCTCAGCACCGCGACCGCCGCCAGCGCCACCAGCGGCAGAGTGAACAGCCAGCCCCGGCTCTGCCCGATCAGCGCGAGCTGCAGTCCGGCGCAGGCGATTGCGAGCAGCACGGCGCGCAGCGGCACAGGGAGCTCGCGCCGGGCGGCGAGCGCGACCGCGACGACGGCGGACATCGTGAACAGGGCGGCGCTCGCGTTGTAGTAGCCCGTCGGCGTCGCCAGGCGCCCGAAGATGAAGAGGCCCACGATGTGGTCCCCGGTCGCGAGCCGGATCATGATCACGACCGCGACCGTGCCGACCGCGAGGACAAATGCGGCCATCGCTGCGAGCGCCGCCTCCACCGTCCAAGGCACGACGGCGAACAGCGCGAACACAAGCCAGTAGAGGAGCGTTCGGTTGCTGCCTTCGAGCGCGGCGCCCGGGTACTGTGCCCAGGTGATCGACAGGTACGACCACATGACGTAGAGGCCGAGGAAGACGAGCGCCGCCCGCACGGTGGGGGGGATCGTGCCGAGCCTCAGTCCGAGGCTGAGCACCGTCACGGTCAGGAGCGCGAGCGTGGCGAGGGCCCCCCAGTACCAGGTGTCGGGGAAGAAGCCCCCCTCGTGAACCGCCCAGACGATCAGCAGTCCGACGGCGACGAGGCCCGGCACCACGCCGGCGGGGAACCGTCTCGACGCCTCCGAGCGGATGAACCGGCGCACCGCTCGGATGATCGCATCTGATTGCGGGGAGAGGCGGGCACGAGGGTGGCCTCTGGTCGCGGTGCTCCCGGCTGTGCTCCGGGCGCCGGCGGCTAGCTGAAGCGCAGGACCGCGGTGTTCGAGCGGCCCACTCCGACGATGGTGGCCCGGAGCAGCAGCTTCCGTCGGCGCCCGGATAGAAGTGGCACGAGGATCGAGAACGTGCCGCCGGGGGCCGTATGTCCGCGGGCCGCGGGCCGCCAGTGTCCTCGCACCCGCTCTCCGATGATCACCCGCCGGCGTTGCACGCGGGCCGCCTCGACGATTCGTGGGCTGATCCGGCCGTGCACGCGAACCCAGCTTCCGCGGCGCTTTGCGAGCGCGGCGACGGCGAGCGTGACCGCCGTCTCGGGCTCGGCGGCTGTCGCGATCGGCGGCGCGAACGCGTTGTCCTCGGCGCTGGCGCGGTCGGTGGCGACGGTGAAGCCGTCGATATACAGATCCTCGGTCCCCTGGATCGAAAGGCTGCGGTAGATGCCGATCCGCGCCTGGCTGGGAATCGGATCCCCGTTCGAGTAGGCCTTCATCGTCGGGGCGTCGACACGCGGCAGCAGGAGCCGGAAACCATTCCCGTCGTCGAGGTCGCCCCAGACCTGGACGAAGCCCTTGTCGGTGGTCGAGAACCACACCTGCAAGGTGAGCTTGATCCAGGCGTTCTTCGCCGGCTGCCCGAGGTCGTAGTAGCCATTGCCGCAGTGGGGGCTGAACTGCTCGTCGACCATCGAGTCGAGGTACAAGCACAGGTAACCCTCGCCATTGCCGATCCCGAGCGCGGGCTGACCATCGGCGCCCTCCTGCTTGATCTGCAGCATGCCGGTGGACTCACCGAGCGGGTCATCGAGCTGGTAGTCATCGGGGAGGTAGGCCTGGAACGAGATCCACCGCTCCTGGCCGGCGTCGAAGTAGCGGTTCGGGTCTCGCGGATTAGGGGGATTGCCCTGGCCCAGCTCGGCGCGCGCTCCGTAGCAGTAGTCGCCATCGCTGACTTGGAACCGGTACGAGTACTGACCCTGCGCGACCGGGTAGGGCGAGGCAACCTGCCGGATGCTCGCGGTGCTCAGGTCGGGAGGGGCCGAGTTGCACGCGGGGCCGTTTGCGGCTGCTGACGCCCACTGCTCGCTGGCCGGCTGCTCGGCGTCACCCGTCCAGACGATCGCCGCTCGGGCGACGCCGGCCGGAAGCGCCACCGCCAACCCGGCCCCGATCAGTGCGGCCAGCCGGCGCCTGACCGGGCCGGCGAGCCGCCGCCGGATCAGGGCAGCGAGGTCGAGGCTGATCAGCGCCGCGAGCCGGTAACCGCGATTCCCGAGGGGAATGATCAAGCGGCTGGCGAGATGCAATGGGTGACGTTCGCGGCGGGCCAAGAGAGCGGGCGCGTGGTGTCCGTTGTGTCCCACCGATCGCCGCCGTGGGGGACGAATGGTCGGACATCATTCGCACCGAGAGCCTGGACATTTCTCTGGTGCAGCCACAGGTCGCCAGCCTGGACAGCGAGCCAATCGCGGCGGGGAGAAGGCTACCCCATCCGTCCGCCGGAGGTGCGGCGGGCGCCGGATGGCGCGGTGCTGCGGGACCTATCGGACGAGCACGCTCTTGGATCGGCCGATCCCGGCGATGCTGGCCCGGAGCAGGAGGACACGGTCGCCGCGGCGGGGCAGCGGCACGAGGACTGAGAATGTGCCGGTTGCCGTTGTCCACCCGCGGGCGACGACCCGCCAGTGACCCTTGAAGCGCTCCCGTAGGGCCACTCGCCGCCTGGGGTTGACGGCGCGAGCACGCGAGCTCGTGGACGCGGTGACCGCGCTGCGAACGTTCAACTGGATCCCGCCGCGCGCGTCGATCCAGTTTCCGCGGTGCGCGCCGACGGCGCCCGCGAGGAGCGACACGGTTGACGTCGAGGTCTTGGTGCTCGCGGCGTCGGTCGACGTCGCGGAGCGGGTAGACGTCGGGGGGCTGATGGCCCTCGCGCTCGGCGGCGCGAACGCGTTGGCGTCGGCGCTGGCTTCGTCGGTGGCGACGGTGAAGCCGTCGACGTAGAGATCTTCGGTGCCTGAGATCGCGAGGCTGCGGTAGATGCCGATCCGCGCTCCGCTGGGGATGGCTTGACCGTTCGGCCCGACCTTCATCGTCGGTGCGTAGGTCCGCGTCAGCAGGAGTCGGTAACCCTGGCCGTCGCCGAGGTCGCCCCAGACTTCGACGAAGCCCGTGTTGGTGGTCGAGAAGTCGACGTGCAAGGTGAGCTTGATCCAGGTGTCCTTCGCCGGCATCCCGAGGGAGTAGTAGCCGTCTCCGCAGTGGGGGTCGTAGTGCTGATACCAGGTGGAGTCGATGAACATGCAGAGGTAGCCCTCGCCGTCGCCGATCCCGAGCGCGGGCGGGCCGTCGGCGCCTTCCTGCTTGAGCTGCAGCAGGCCGGTCGACTGACCGAGTGTGTCGTCGAGCTGGTAGTCGTCGGGGAAGTAGGCCTGGAAGGAGATCCAGCGGTCCTCGCCGGGGTAGAACAGGCGACCCGGGAGCGCTGGGTTCGTGGGGTTGTTCTCCCCGAGTTCGGCGCGGGCGCCGTAGCAGTCGTCGCCGTTGCTGACCTGGAAGTGGTACGAGTACTTGCCCTGCGCGACCGGGGAGGGGGCGCTGACCTGCTGAATGCCCGAGCTGTTCGTGTCGGGCGGGGCAATGGCGCAGGCGGCGCCGTTCGCCGAGGACGAGGCCCACTGCTGGCTGGCGGGCTGCTCGGCGTCGCCGGTCCAGATGACCCCGGCGTGCGCAACCGTCGGGATGACCGCGCTCAGGAGCACACCGGCCAGCGTGAGCAGGAAGCGCCAGTGCCACTGCGGACGGGACGCCGTCGGTGCGCGCCGGGCTGGGATGAGGGAGTGAGTGCGGAGGCGTGTCATGGGAGGTGAGCGGGAGCTGGAGGGATGCTTGTGCTGGCTTTGCTGCGCCTGCCAGCCGTATCGGTCGCGCCGACTTCCCGGCCGCAAGGAGGGCGGTCAACGTGGACATACGTGTGGATATGCGGTCCGCGCGCGCCTCCGGGGCCGAGCGACCGCTCAGGGCCCCCGGCCCCCGGCCGATTCCGCGCTGACCTACGCCTGATCGGCGCGTGCGCGGACGATCACCACGATCAGCCCCAGCGCGACGCCGACCTGCAGCACGGCCGTCTCGCCGACGTTCGCCAATCGGAGCCACGTGTAGATGTGGTGAAAGGAACCGAGGGCGAGCAGTGCCAGGGCCGTGGCCGTGGCGCTCCGCGGCAGCGCGCTTCCGCGTCCTCGCTCGAGCTCGCGCAGCCCGAGGGCCGCGGCGACGACCAAGGGCACGATCCCGAGCGCGCTGAGACGTGGCTCGTTGTAAGACGCCCACACGGGGTTGAGGACCATCGCCTGCGCCACGATCGCCGCCCCGAAGGCAAGGCTGGTCCAGAACGCGACCGGGGTCCTCGCCTCGGCGGACCCTTCCACGGTGGCCAGGGCACGACGACGCGCCCACCACGACGCGGCCAGGATCGCGGACACTGCCGGCAGCGGAATCACGCAGCGCGCGAAGTGCTCGGCGATGACGTGAAGGCTGCGCGGTGCGCCGAGGAGGGTGATCACGTGCAGGCTGGGACTCGGCCCGGAGAACGGATGGGCCACGACGCGGATGATCCCGTAGCACCCGACCGCCGCCGCGAGCACGGCGAGGGCCAACGGGACCCGCCACCGTCCCAGTCGTGCCCGCCAGCGTGGATCGATCACGATCGCCGCCGCGGCGACCACCGCCGCCGGGACCGCGGTCTGCCTCGCGATCGTGCCGAGCAGGACGCCGCCGAGCACGCCTGCAGGGGAGCGAAGGACCAAGCCGCGGACGGCGATCGTCGCCCCGAGCACGAGCACGAGGTCGGCAACGCCCGCCGGGCCCAAGAGGTACGAGCGAAGCGTGTACGGGTTGAGCACGAACAGCGCCAAGCACACCGATCCGGCGCCTCGGCTCATCCCGATCCGCTCCAGCAGGTCGACGAGGACGAGGCAGATCGTCACGATGACTGCTCCGACCGCGATGAAATATGCCGGTGTCAGCCCGAGGTGCAGCAACTTCGCCAGCGAGCCGATCACCCATTCGACGCTGAACCGCTCGGCGTGCCACTCGGGTATCCGACGGTGCAACAGTCCCGGCGCCGCGTGTGCCATCGCCCGGTAACTCAGTGAGTCGGTGTCATGCAAGAGGTGAATGTCTTCGCTCGTGCCGACATAACGGTTCGTGGCCGCAAGGAACCCGAGGAGTGAGAGGGCGACGGCCGTCAGTCGCCAGTCGCGCGCGCGTGGGTGGCGCTCGCGTTTCGGGCCGCCGTCAACCCCGAACCGGCTCGTGACGCTGGCCGTCATCGCGGCCATTGTCGCAAAGGCCACCGGCGCAGGGCCGTGTTTACCATCCCTGCGTGGCGGTGGTCGTTTATACCGATTACGTCTACCGTGAGCGGGGCGGAGTGGTCTACGGAGAGCGCGCATTTGCGCTGTTCCTGACCGCGCTGGGCGAACGGCTCGGGGGGCTCACGATCATCGGGCGGCTCGATCCCGAGCCGGGACCGATGCACTATGCGCTGCCGTCGAGCGCTCGCTTCGTGGCGCTGCCGCACTACTCGAGCCTCGCCGGGCCGGTGGCGGTGCTGTCGTCGTTGTGGCGCTCAGTCCACCAGTTCTGGAGCACGCTCGACGAGGACGACAGCGTGTGGGTGCTCGGACCCCAGCCGCATGCGGTCGCGCTGGCGTTGGTCGGCCTGCTGCGGCGCCGGTCGGTGGTCCTCGGCGTCCGACAGGATTTTCCCACCTATGTCCGCAGCCGGCGTCCTTCGCGGCGGTGGATGCATCGCGCGGCCGATCTGCTCGAGCTCTGCTGGCGAACGCTCGCCCGTCGCTGCCCCGTCGTGGTCGTCGGTCCTGAGCTCGCGCACCGCTATCGACATGCTCCGCGGCTGCTCGAGATCGCCGTCTCGCTGGTATCGGCCGGCGATATCGACGCGGGCGAGCGCGCCGCGCGGCGTCCCTACGGCGACGAGCTGCGGCTGCTGAGCGTCGGACGCCTGGACCGGGAGAAGAACCCGCTGCTGCTGGCGGACGTGCTGGCGATCCTTCGCCGCGCCGACCCGCGCTGGCGTTTGGTCGTGTGCGGCGAGGGCCCGCTCGAGTCCGTGCTCGCGGACCGGCTCGCGGAGCTCGGCGTGGCTGATCACAGCGAGCTGCGCGGATACGTCGCGATCGGCAGCGGTCTGCTCGAGCTCTACCGTTCCAGCCACGTCTTCCTCCACGTGTCGCTCACCGAGGGAATGCCGCAGGTGCTGATCGAGGCGTTCGCATCCGGCGTTCCCGTCGTCGCGACGGCGGTCGGCGGGGTGCGCGCGGCCGTCGGCGACGCGGCGCTGCTGATCGCCCCCGAGGACCCGGGTGCCGCCGCCGCCGCCGCGCAGCGGATCGCCGCCGACGCCGGCCTGCGCGGCCGGCTCGAGCGGACCGGCTTCGCGACGGCGAGACGTCACACGCTCGAAGGCGAGACCGCGCGGGTGGCCGAGTTCATCGATCGGGGCCGGGCCACAGATTCGAAGCCCGTGCCCGTCGCGACGGACGGGCCGCCTTGAGCTTGAACCGCCACCAGACGTCCATGTGGTGGATGCCCACGCGCGGCCACCGGTACGGTCCGAGCGGTTCGAGCCGGCGCGACAGCGACGCACCCGCCGCGTACCCGGCCCGTTCGGCGATCCCGGCGATCCGTCCGTCGACGTCGCCGTATGGGTAGGCAATCGTCCGGCACGCTTGGCCCAGGTGCTGCAAGCACTCCGCGCGGGACTGCGCGAGCTCGTGGCGGGCCGCGTCGTCCTCCAGTCGCGTCAACCGGGGATGCGTATGCGTGTGGGAGCCGATCTCCCAGCCACGGTCCGTCAGCTCGCCAAGCTGCGGCCAACCCATCGGGATCAGCTCAGCGGCGTGGGGGCTGCGCTGCCAATGCTCGATGCCCGGCCACGAGAGGCGGTCGCGGCGCGAGATGAATGCGGTCGGCGCGAACACGGTGCCGGGCAGCCCAAGCCGCTCGAGGATCGGTAGCGCCAGCGTCTGCACCGAGGCAAAGGCGTCGTCGAACGTGACCGCGAGCGTACGCGGCGACGGCGGGTCGAAGACGGCGTCGTAGAACGTGGCCCCCCGCCAACCGCGCCGCACGAGCGACGTGAGCTGGCGCTCGAGCGCCTCGGGGGTCACGGCCAAAGTGGCCGGCCACGTCGGACTGACAGCGTGGTAGCAGAGGACGAGGACCTCGCTCACGCCCGCTCCCTCACCGTCGGGCCTCCGCGGACAGACGCTCGTAGAGCTCGGCGAACCGTGCCGCGACGGCATCGATCGTGAAGGCTGAGAGACGCTCATCGGCGGCCACCGCCATCCGCTCCCGGCGCGCCGGGTCGATCAGCAGGTCGGCGATCGCGTCCGCGAGCGCGGCCGGGTCGCGCCGCGGGACGAGCAGGCCCGTGCGCCCATGGTCGACGATCTCGGGGAGCCCGCCCACGGCGGTGGCCACCAGCGGCGTATGGTTCGCCATGCATTCCAGACCGAACAGGGGCAAGCCCTCGAAGTCGGATGACATCGCGGCGACATCGATCGCGCCGACGATGGCGTCGACGTCCCGACGCAGCCCAAGCAGATGGACGCTGCGCGCGACGCCGAGCCGGTGGATTCTCTGCTCGATCTGCGCACGACACTCACCCTCGCCGGCGATCGTCAGGTGAGCGTCCGGCACGCGCTCGAGCAGCCGCGCGTGCGCATCGACCAGCACCGTCAGGGCCTTCTGCGGGCGCAGCACCGCGACCGTTCCGACCAGTGGCGTGCGGCGGCCGAGCCCCAGCTCAGCCCGGAGGTCGCTGGTGCTGTGATCGGGCCGCGGAATATACGCGTTCGGCAACTGCACGACCTTCTCGGCGGGCACTCCCTCGAGCTCGATCATGCGCTCCGCATCGGCCGCGGACACGGCGACGAAGCACGTGGCCAGCCGTCCGATGACCCGGCCGTCGACCCAGAGGCGGAGCCGGTCGTCCTCGTAGGACCAGGTCTGCTCGTGGGCGATTACCACCGGCACCTTGCACGCCCGGCCGACGACGGAGCCCCAGAAGTTCGAGCCGAACATATGCGCGTGCAAGACGTCGAAGCGCTCACGCCGCAGCAGCTCGACGAGCCCGGCGAGACGGTGGACATCCCACTTCGCGCGCCGTCCGAGGTGGACCTGGCGGATGCCGGCGTCGTCGAGTGCTCGCGCTGTCGCCGGATCGGCGTGCCGGGTCGTGCACAGCCACGGCTCGAAGCGGTCGCGCGGCAGGTGCGTGATCAATCCGACCGCGAAGCGCTCGGCGCCGCCGGATTCGATCGCCTTCTCGATCAGGAACAGCACGCGCAGGCGCCGGCCACTCATCGTCCGACCGCCTCCGCCTCCTCTCGGCGCGCCAGCGCGAGGAGGACCGGACAGAGCGCGAGCAGGATCCACAGATACTTTGCGTACTGCGAGGACGAGAAGAAGTCGGCGCTGAGCAGGCCGACCAGGGCCAGCACCACCCCACGCGCGATCAGCTCCAGCTGGAGATCGCCGAGCCGTTCGAAGATCCAGGCCGCCCGGACGGCGGCACCGATCAGCGTGCCCAGGACGCCCAGCAGCGTGATCAGGCCCGGGACGCCGAGATCGGCGAGGGCCTCGAGGTAGATATTGTGAACGACCTTCGGGGTGTCGACGATCAGGTCCGCCCGGGTGATCGTCCCCGGTTGGTTGACGTAGTCGATCGCCGTGTTGAGGAAGTTGTCGTTGCCGACACCCAACACCGGGTGGGCCTCGAACATACGCACGGCGATCGTCCAGATGCTCGATCGTCCACTCGTGTCCGTGCTCGTGACTCGCTCGCGGGCGGTCAGTGGAGCGAGCACGACGAAGTACCCGACCGTGGCACAGACCCCGACGAGAAGGAGCGTGGTCGCCCAGGCACGCCAGCGCCCGCCGAAGATGACTCCTGCCACCATCACGGCGGCGAGCGAGAGCAAGCCCGAGCGCGAGAGCGTATCGACGAGGCCGATGAAGGCGAGGACGACGCCCACCGCCGCCAGCAGCTGCATGCGCACCGAGGATCGAATCACGCCGATCAGGCTGATCGCCAGTGGGATCGCCGCCACGAGCACCGCCGCCTCACCGTTTGCCTCGCCGATCGTCCCGGTGAGACGGCCGAACTCCTGATCGGTCACCGGGGTGGGGTGAAACAGCCCGTACGTCGCCGAGATGACGGCGCCGAAGATGAACGCCGCGACCACCCAGACCATGTGCTCGCGCCGCCGGACTGCGCCGAACGCAATCGGCAGCAAGAGGAAGTCCAGCAGATAGCGCTCCGTTGCCCCCAGCGCCCGGCTCGGGCTCGCCGCCCACGCGATGCTCAGCGCCGACCAGCCGATCAGGCAGATCCCGGCGACGACGACCCCTGGATTGTTGGCGACGAACGACGCGCCGTCGTGTCGTTGCCGCGTCGCGGTGACCGCGAGCCAGGATCCGAACAGCAGCAGTCCCATTCCCTTCGTGACGCTCAGCGAGCCGGAGCTGCTGAACAGGTCAAGGAACGAGCAGACGGTGAAGAGCACGAAGCCGAGCGTGAGGTCGGCGAACACGGTGACGACGAAGGCCACGCCGCCGGCCGCGAGGAGACCATAGGCCGGATTCACGCCCGCGAGCACACCGGTGCCGGCGCATCCGATCGCCAGGCACAACAGCCACCAAGGCCCGAACGCTCCGATGCGCTCCGTCAGCTCCGACAGGTCCGTCAGCGCCGACAGGTTCATCTAAACGCGAGTCGAACCGGATCCGGATCGCTCCGACCCGGCGGTCTCCGACCGCCTTGATCCGGCGGCTTCTGACCGCCTTGCTCCCGCCGTCTCAGACGGTTCGGACCCCGGCCGGGAGCCTCTGCTACGGTCGCGCGGCGCGGCGCCGTCCTCACCCGCGTAGTAGTAGGTCGACCCGCGCGTCGGGGCCTCGCCGACGAGCACAAGGCCGGAGATCGTCGCTCCCTGCTGATCGAGGAGCTCGTCGAGGTCGACGAGCTTGCCGAGCCGCGAACGCCCGAGTCGAGCGACGACGAGAACCTCGTCGGCGAATTGGGCCAGCGGCAGGGCGTCGACGACCGACGTCAGCGGCGGTGAGTCGATGATGACGAAGTCCGCAAGCTCCTTCGCGTCGGCGATCATGTCTCGAGCGACCGCATAGGACAGGCTGTCGGCGAGGTCGTCGCCCGCCCGCGCGGCAGCCAGGACCCTCAGCGACGTGTCGTCGATCGTCACCGGCAGGAGCGCATCGGCGAGCTCGACCTCGCTGGTCAGGACCTCCGCGGTCCCGAAGTGGGGCGTCAGCCCGAGCGACGCCGCGATCGTCGGGCGGCGCAGGTCGGCCTCGATCAGGATCACGCGGACGCCGCCCTGGGCGAGCGCGAAGGCGAGGTTGATCGCGGTGGTCGTCTTACCCTCCGATGGCGAGGAGCCCGTGACCAGGGCGGCTCGCGCGACGCCGTCCGTGCGCCGCGACGCGAGCGTGGTGCGCAGTCTGCGGTAGCCCTCGTGAGACACGAACGAGAGCTCCGCCGGCAACAGGGGACCGCGGGTCTTGCGCATCGGCTCGCGTGGGATCCGGGCGAGGACCGGCGCGGCAAGCAGCGAGCGGAGCTGCTCCTCGCGCCGCAGACGCGGATCGATCGCATTGAATCCGAATGCGGCGCCGACGCCGAGCAGCAGTCCCGCCAGCAGGCCTGCGGCGATGGAGAGCTTCGTCTTCGGGGTGTACGGGGCCGTCGGACGCGTGGCGACCTGGGCGATCCCGAGTGTCGGGTCCTGCCCATGCTCGTACTGCTCCATCTCGATCAGCTCGTCGCCCAGGCTCCCCGGTCCGTTGCGCTCCGCTGCCGGGATGGCGGCGAGGCGCGACTGGAGGCCGGGGATGAGCACCGCCAGTGCGCGCTGCATGACCGCCGTGCTGGTGGCGATCCGCTCCGTCACGAACGCGTTCGCAAGCCGTTGCGCGAGACCGGGCGAGGACGCCTCGGCCTGCACTGCGACGAGGGCGGTCTGCCCGACCGGGGTGGCCTGAACGTTGGCGAGCAGCGCCGAGGGGGTGGTCCGCAGATTCAGGTGCCGGATCACCGCCGTCGCGACCTCGTTGGTGGTGACCAGGCTCGCGGCCGTCAGGATGTCGGTGGTCGGATCGCCCGAGCTGTGCTGAACCGGCAGCTGCGAGAGCACGGGGTCGTCGGCCTGAGAGGGGCTCGCCTGGAGCAGGGCCTCGGCCTTGTACCTGCGCGGGGCGACGTGCACGTAGACCACTGCGGCGGCGACGGCGAGAACCGTGCATAGGGCTACCAGCCACAGGTGCTCACGGAGGACCCGGTAGTAGCGCACGAACGTCTGCCCCTCCGAGCCGGGACCGGAGCCGCGGAGACCTCGAGAGGTCGTGGGAGGCGCCATCGCGCGTACTATGGCACGGTTCTGAGGCACAGACCGCTAGCCCAACATCCCGCCAGGACACAGGAAGATGAGCGGCCCAACACGGCACCAGCCATCGGCGGTCCCGGCTTCGATTCACACGTCGCCTGCTCGGTGCTCGTCCCCGTCCTCAACGAGGAGCGACACATCGCGGCGAGCGTGGCGGCGATGCGTCGCCAGCGCTTTCCTGGACCGCTCGAGTTCTTGCTCGTCGACGGGGGGTCGACCGATCACACGCGCGAGATCATCACTGATCTGACGCGTCGAGACGAGCGCATTCGACTGCTCGTGAATCCACGCCGCGCGACCCCGAGCGGGCTCAACGTCGCGCTCGCCCACGCGCGTGGGCGCTGGGTCGCGCGGATGGACGCGCATTCGAAGTTTCCTGAGGATTACCTCCTGCGTGGGGTCGAGCGGCTTCGCCGCGGGGACACCCGCTGGGTCAGCGGTCCTCAGATCGCGACCGGCCACGGCCACGTCTCGAACGCTGTCGCGCTCGCCCTCGAAACGCCCCTGGGGCGCGGCACCGGACGCAGATGGATCTCCGCCGGCGCGCGCTCCGGGCCCGAGCGCGAGCTCGACTCGGGCGTGTTCTGCGGCATCTGGGAGCGCGCGACGCTGATCGAATACGGAGGCTGGGACGAGCGCTGGGCACGCAACCAGGACTCCGAGCTCGCCGGGCGCTTCCTGGCTCGCGGCGAGCGACTGATCTGCGTGCCCGCGATGGCCGCAGAATATACGCCTCGTGACTCCCTTGGCTCGCTGTGGCGTCAGTACCTCGAGTACGGCGAGTATCGCGCGAAGACCGCGCGCCGGCATCCGGATACGCTCAGGCGATCGCACCTCCTCGCGCCCGCGGTCGTGGCCGCGGCGGCGGGCACGCTCGTGGGCGCGCGGCCGATCCGAGGCGCCGCGAAGACGGCGCTCGGGGTGTACGCCGCGACGATCGCGTCCGCGGGCGCACGGGCGGCGCTCGAGGAGGCGCCCCCCCGCGAAGCTGTGCTCGTCCCTGTGGTGCTCTCGGTGATGCACTTCGGGCACGGCCTCGGCACCTGGCGGGGCGCGCTGCGCCACGGGCCGCCGTTGGCGGCACTCGCCCGGGCGACCGGCCTGGGCGCGCTGGCTGCCACGCTCGCTCCCTCCCCCGAGCCGACGTTCGCCCCTTCGCTGCTCGCGGCGATGCGCACCGGGGCTGCGGCGGCGGGCTGACTCCGCCGCGAAGGCGCCCGGGCCTCGCATGAGCATTCGGCCTGCGCCAGACGGGTCCGAGCAAGCTCCCGGGGCCGGGCCGGGAACGCCAGGAGGGCAGGACGACACGCTGCTGCGCGGGACTGCGCTCGCTTTTGCCGCGAAGCTCGTCGGCGGCCTGTTCACCGCCGGGATCGTCGTGTTCTTGAGCCGCAGGCTCGGGCCGACCGGCTACGGCGTGTTCGCGCTGGCACTGTCGATCGCGACGCTCGTGGAGCTGCCGTCGGATTTCGGCATCGCCGTCTCGCTGCCGCGCTTCATCGCAGAGCACCGGGACGACCGCCAGACCGTGATCGAACTGCTCGCCGACGCGATCCGGCTGAAGCTGCTCGGCTCCGTGCTCGTCGGCGGCGGCTTGGCGGCGCTCGCCGGCGTGATTGCGAGCGCGTATCACACGCCCGGCCTGGCCTGGCCACTGCGCGCGATGGCGATCGCGCTGGTGGGGCAGAGCTTCGTGTTCCTCTTCGCGGGCGTGTTCGGCGCACTGCGCCGCCAGAAGCGCTCGCTGCTGATGAACCTCGCGGAGAGCGCGATGGAGCTGACGGCGACCCTCGCGCTCGTGCTCCTCTCAGGCGGGGCGACCGCGGCGGCCTTCGGTCGTGCGGCCGGCTACGCGTTCGGCGCCACCGCGGGCGTGGTGCTCGCCATCCGCATGCTCGATGGGGGAATCGTGCGCGGAGGACTACGCCCGAAACGGCATGCGCGCCGGATCGCTGCGTATGCCGGGGCCGTGTTCATCGTCGACGGCGCGTTCACGGCCTTCGATCAGATCGACTCGGTGCTCATCGGCGCGTTCCTCACGGCCACCTCCGTGGGGTTGTGGCAAGCGCCGCTGCGGCTGATCGTGTTCCTCATGTATCCGGGTCAGGCGGTGGCGATGGCCGTTGTGCCACGGCTCGCGCGATCCGCCCGCCATGAGCGCGAGATCGGACCCTTCGTCGGAGCCCTGCGGCTGATGATCGTGGTGATGGCCGCGATCACCGCGGTGACGATGGCGTGGGCCGCTCCCATCATCAGGCTCGTGCTGGGATCGTCGTTCGCGGCGTCGGCGGGGGTGCTGCGCGCGCTCGCGCCCTATGTCGTTCTCAGCGGCCTCGTCTCGCTCGTCTCCGGTGGCATGAACATCATCGGTGCCGCGCGGCGGCGGATTCCGATCGCGATCGCCACATTGCTCGTGAACCTGGTGATCGATGTGATCCTGATCCCGCGGATCGGCATTCTCGGAGGGGCTGTCGGAACCGACGTGGCGTACTGCATCTACGTGCCCGCCCACCTGCTCTATTGCCGGCGCGCGCTCGACATTTCGCTGCGTCCGATCGCGATCACGTTCGCGCGCGCGTTGCTCGCGGGCGCAGCGATGGCGCTCGTGCTCGTCTCGTTCGGCACCGACCATCTCGGCCTCCTCCCCGCGCTGCTTGGCGTCGCACTCGGCGGGATCGTGTTCGCGGCCGTCCTGCTGGTGACGCGCGAGGTTTCCCTGGCCGAGCTGAGTCGCGCGCGCTCGGCGTTGGCGCGCCGGCGGTCCGGACCCTGACCGAGGGAGCGCCGCAACGTAGCGGCTATCCGTGCATAGGTGTAGTTTGGCACTCGCTCACATACAGTGGGGCCGTATCATCCGCAGCGAGGCACCGCGCGACCGCGAGCGACACTGAAGCTGAGGCGATAAGAGGGGAGGCGGGTGCGTCATGGCGGCAGGCGCTACACCGATTCAATCCGTTGCGGTCTCAATAATCCGACGCGGCGTGACGACGGGATCCGCTCCAGCGACCGGGTCACGGCGATGACGCCTCCACCTGCCCTCAGCCAAGCTGTGCGGCAGTCCGGGATCCCGGACAGGGAAACGATCCCGAAGGCGCCGCCCCCGTCCTCGGGCCTGGTGGCACGCCTGCTCGATTCCTGCGAGCTCTCCGCCTTCGGCGTCACCGTTGATCTGGTGCTGCTCTACCTGGCTTCCGTGGCGGCTGTCCTCGGCGCCGGCCGAGCCCACGTCGGAGTCCGCGACTGGTGGTTGGCGTTGCTCTATCCACTGATCGTCGTCTGCCTGGCGCGGTTCCGGCGCTGGCCGTCGCCACGACTGGAGGTTTCGGCGCTCGACACCGCCGCCGAGGTGCTGGGCGGTGTCTCGCTTGCCGCGATGTTGATGATCGCCGTCGACGAGATCGTCGGCGGCGGGCATCCGATCGCGCTCGCGCTGCGACTGTGGCTGTTCGCGCTGGTGTATCTCGGCGCCGGGCGGGCGATGCTTGTGTCATTGCGGCGCCACGCGCGCAGAACCGGGGCGCTCGCGCGGCCGACGCTGATCGTCGGTTCGGGCGCGGTCGGCGAGCATGTCGCCCAGAGGCTGCTCGGAAGGCCCGAGTACGGTCTGCGTCCGATCGGCTTCCTCGATGTCGATTGGCATCGCTCGCGCGACGCGGACGGGCTCGGCGGGCTGCCGATACTTGGCACCACGGACGAGCTTGCCCAGGTGGTGCACAGGACCGGCGCCCGGCATGTGATCGTCGCGTTCTCCTCGCAGCCCGACCACGCCAACGTCGGGCTTGTACGGCGGTGTGAGCAGTTGGGACTCGATGTCTCGCTGGTGCCGCGACTGTTCGAGTCGATCAACGAACGCGTCGCGCTCGACCGGGTGGGGGGGATGCCGCTGCTGACCCTGCGGTCGATCGATCCGAAGGGCTGGCAGTTCGCGACCAAGCACGCACTCGACCGCGTGCTCGCGCTGCTGGCGCTGGTCGTGGGCGCACCGCTCCTCGTGATCATCGCGGGCATGGTTCGCGTCAGCTCATCGGGACCGGTCCTGTTTCGCCAGCGCCGGGTGGGGCGGGACGAGAAGGCGTTCGAGATGTACAAGTTCCGCACCATGGTCGGCCAGTCGGCCGACGAGGAGTTCCTGCCTCCCGACGGCATGGGCCCCGGCGGCGTGGAGGGTGCCGATCGCCGCACTGCCGTGGGACGCTGGTTGCGGTGGACGTCGCTCGACGAGCTGCCCCAGCTGCTCAACGTCCTGCGCGGCGAGATGAGCCTTGTCGGTCCCCGGCCTGAGCGGCCCGAGTTCGTCGAGCGGTTCACGCGAGACGTCTACGGCTATGAGCAGCGACACCGTGTGAAGTCCGGCATCACCGGCTGGGCACAGGTGAACGGCCTCCGCGGCCGGACGCCGATCGCCGATCGCGTGGAGTGGGACAACTACTACATCCGCAACTGGTCGCTCGCGTTCGATCTGCGGATCCTGGCGCTGACCCTAGTCGACGTCTTCCGCGACCGTGGCGTCGCGAGCGACTCGCCCCCGACGGTCGATTAGCCGGCCATCCCGATTAGGCCCCCGCGCCGGGTCGGTCGATGACCTCGCGAATACCGGCGGTGATCTCACCGACGGCCTGCGGCCAGGTGTATCGCTCGGCCATGCGTCGGCCGCGCTCTCCGAATCGCCGACGTCGCCCGGGGTCGTCGAGGAGCAGTTCGAGCGCGGTGGTCAGCGCCGCGAGATCACCCGGCGGCGTCAGGTAGCCGCTCTTCCCGTCCTCGATGAAATCGGGGATCGCCCCGAGCGACGGACCGATCACCGGCAGCCCATGCGCCAGTGCTTCGATGAAGGCGATCCCGAATGCCTCCCGCCGCGTGGGGAGGCAGAAGATCGACGCCCGCAAGAGCTCGGAGCTCACATCGGCGGGTGAGCACCACCCGCGGATGGTGACGCCCTCGTGCGAACCGATCGGCGGGGAGCAGCCGACGATCGTCAGCGTCGCCGCGGGGTGGCGCGCGCGAACGACGTCAAACGCCGCCAGCAGCTCAGGACCGCCCTTGAGCTCCCACTCGCGCGCGACGAAGACGATCCCCTGACTCGCGTAGTCGGGCACCCGCTGGTCCGCGCCGGCGAGCTCGACGTTGCTGCCCGCGCGGACACAACGAATGTGATCCGCAGCGATGCCGTAGTGCTCGGCGAGCGATCGCGTCACGTTGCTGCTCATCGTGAAGGTCACGGTGGCGTGCTCGTAGATCTCGCGCTCGCGCATCCGCCAGCGCTCCGGAGCGGCGCGGTAGTCGGGCGACTCGGAGCCGGCCAGGTCGGTGTTGTCGGTGTAGACGAAATGAGGAACGCCGGGAACACTCGCGTCGAAGATCGACTGCGTCTGCAGGGTGAACACGTAGCCCCCACCGGCGATGCGCTCGCGCATCGCCGCGCGGATCTCGCGGAAGATGTAGTCGGTCCGCCAGAATGCGCCCCACAGGTCACGGCGGTCGCGGAAGTTCGCCGGTCCGTACTCAGCGCCCACGCGGAGCAGGTTCCTTGCGAGCACGCGGCGCTCGCCGCGCACCCAGCTCGGAATGTCCACGTGGTCGCACTCGAGCTCGGGGAACCCCGCCTCGAGCAGCGGGCGCAGCTTCGCGTTGGTCCCCGAGAAGTCGCGTATCGTCACGAACGCAAATCGCCCACGCGCGCGCGCGGGAAACTTGATCGCGGTCACCGGTCGACCCCAGCGGTCACCGGTCGACCCCAGCGCACGCCCGGTTCGCTGCCCGCATCAGCAACGGAAGCGGATCGGCACGTTGGAAGTAGGCATGAATCACGCCGCGACGGGGGCGGGCGGTGTCGAGCGCGGCGCGGTAATTGCCCTGCCCCAGCTGCCAGGCGCAGTGGCGCAGGTCGCCGTCCTCCCAGCGATAGCGCCGTCCCGATTGGGCTCGCGCTCCGCGCGGGTCCTTTTCCATCAGCGAGTCACACCAGATCGCGGCCAGCGGCGCCCCGGCGGCATTCGCCAGGGCGAGCGATCCGTACGGACGCGGATTCAGGTCGATCGGGACGAACCGGCCGTCGACGGTCCAGATCAGCTCGAGCTCGAAGATGCCCTCCCATCCGATCAGCGCGAGCAGCTCGGGTATTGCGTGGAGCAGCTGCGCGGGCGGCACGATCGTCTCGGCGAACGCCGCATTGCCGGCCTCCACGGGCCACGTCCGGCGGTAGCGCGCGGTCGCGAGTGCGAGCAAGCCGCCGTCCGTCATCACGCCGGAGAACGAGAGCAGCTGTCCGTGCTCGAACTGTTGCACGAGCAGCGCCCCCGGATGCGTCGAGATCGCCGCCGCGAGCACCTCCTCGCGCTCGAAGCGCCGCGTGGAGAAGGCCTGGCGGATCGCTGACCCGGCACGGGCGACTGCCGTGGCCGACTTGACGATCACCGGAAATCCCAGCTCGCGCGCCGCGCGCAGAACCGCGCCCGGTTCGTCGCAGCGGATCGACCGCGCGGGGGAGAGGCCGACGGCCGCGGCCGCGTCCGCGAGCACGGCGCGATTGAGGCTCCGCTCGATGACCTGTTGGTCCGGCAGTCCGATCCTGGTGAGCTGCTCGAGCTGCTCGCGTGCGGCCGAGATCGCGAGCAGCGCGCGGTCGCTGCCGGCGACGAGCATGGCGTAGCGGCGTCGGGTCAGCTGCTCGCGCAGTTCGGAGATGAACCGCTCGGCGTCCACCGCGGGATCGATCATGCGAAGCCGTTCGGAGCAGCTGCGCGACGCATGCGTTGGCGCGAGCGGCGTGAACGCCACGGCGGCGACCTCGTAGCCGGCAGCGTCCAAGCTCCGGCAGGTGGCGAGCATGGCGTGATGCTCGGCGTTCGTGATGAGAACGCGCACCGGCATCGATCGGGTGGCTCGCAGCGGCATCGTGACTGTCCCGGCCCGGGTGGACGGTGGAGACGGCATGCTACGCGGCGCAGTGAGCCCGCTTGCAAGCGTCGAGCCCCAGCCGGGTTACGCGACCCGATCCCCGGGTTCCCGGCCGCGTACCATGTAGTCCTTCCCGTCGTCAGGAGGCCACCGATGTCACGACTCATCAAAATGGATCAGACCGGCCACACGACGCTGGCGCAGTGGACCGCCGAGGATCCGGCCGCCGTCCAGGCGGCGATCGAAGCGCTCCGCGCCGAGCTGGATCAGGGATACTTCGCAGTCGTCTCCGCGGGTGAGGGCCATGCCGAGCAGGTGCGCGAGCTGCCGGTCCACGCCCCGCTGGTGATCCTCCGTCGCCCGATCGCCGGGGGCTAGCGACGGCGATCGACGCGGCGGGCGCAGCCGGCTCCAGGGGGCTCCCAGAGCTCGCGAGCGTCTACTGGCGCCCGCGGGCGAGCGAGCTGACGCTGACGCGTGCAGGCCGGCTGTGGACACTGTCGACTGTCGCTCACACGGTTCCCTTCGTCGGGGCCGCGGCACTTCTGAGTGCGCTCAATCCGCTGACCTTCCCGGTTGCACTCGTCGCGCTCGTGCACGCGTGGATGATTCCCGAGCTCTATGCGGGCCGCGGCTCGAATGTCATTCGCCCGCGAGCCCCGGTCGATCGAGCTGACGACGCCGAGCTCGTTGCGCTCGGTCTGCTCGGCGACCTGATCGACCACGACCCGCGTGCCCTGCATGCTCGCACCGGGCTCGTGCTCGAGCGCGGCGAGCTCGGGGTCTGGCTGGTCGCGGAGGCCGGTGCGGTGCTCGTTCGGCCCGGGGGCCGCCGTGTGCACTGTTATTGCGTCAAGGCGACGGACCCCAAGCTGCCGCCCAGCGACCGGATCGCCCATCTGCTGCTTGCCCTGAGGGTTGACGAGAGCGGGTTCGCGACGGTCGCGAACCTCGCATTCTCCGGGGCGCGTTGGCGGCTGCGCCGGCGATTGCCGGGGCGCGCGCGACCTGCCCTCGACGTCGCGACGGAAGCCGCGCGGGCGATCGGCTGACGCGGCGCGACCCCCGCCGAACGTGTGTTCGCGTGCCTGGCGGCGCATGGCGCGGACGGGATGTTTATCCGCGGGGCCAATGCGGATCCGCACAAGGATGGACATCATCTGCGCCATGGCTCACCCACTGACATCATCGCGCGTGCTCCTCGTCGCCGACCGGCGCGAGCTACCGTCCAAGCCGAGGTCGGCGCCGCTGCGCCGCTACCGCCTCGCGCGCCTGCGACTCGACGGTCGCGGCGCTCCGGCCCGGTACGAGCAGGTCAAGCGCGCCTAAGACTCACGTAGCGCGGCGCCGCTCGGCGGTGTCTGAAATCGGCGCCCCGCGTTGATCTGACGAGTCCGGCTCGCAGCAGCGCTACCCTACAGAGCATGCCTACGCTCGAACGCTCGAAATCCGATGTACCCGCTCGCCCGCCGCTCATGCGTCGCGCGGCCGCGGGGCTGGTTCTGGTCGCAGTGGTCGGGATCGGCCTGTACCTGCTGATCCACGTGATCGAGACGATCCTCGTGTTCGCCCTCGTGGTTGCGGTCATCCTTGCCGTCCTTTGGGCCGTGAAAACTATCGCTTGGTGAACAGCTTCCCGTGGAGGGTCTGCAGTTCATCGTCATCATGTTCTGGTTTGGCGTGGTCGGAGGGCTCGTCGGCCGGAGTAAGGGCGGCTCGTTCGGCGTGTGGTTCCTCATCGCGTTCTCCGTGCCGGTCATCGGCCTGCTGACCGCGATCTTCTCGCGCCGAGAGAACCAGGAGCTCCGCCGCCAGTGTCCCGGATGCGGCAAGGTTGTCAAGCTCCATGACGCGCTGTGCATGCGCTGCGGCACAGAGCTCGAGTTTCCCGATGTGGCGGTCATGTCCGAGGCGGCGATCCGGGAGCGGACGGCGTAGCCGCCAACGCCACAACGAGTCGGCACGCGCTGATACGCTTTCTTGCCCGCCGCTCGCGGAATGGCTGCGAGTGCGGCGCGCTCGCGGTGTCGCTGGTATCACGCCTGCACTGGCGGGTCCCGCTGAGCGCGCACGATGGAACGGAAGGAGGCGAGTGCGATATGCGTGCAGTTGACGCTCTGATGGAATGTCTGAAGGCAGAGGGTGTCGACGTCGTATTCGGCCTCCCGGGCGGCGCCAACCTTCCCACCTACGACGCCTTCTATGACGCCGGCATCCGGCACATCCTCGTCCGCCACGAGGCGGGCGGCGGCCACGCTGCTGAGGGCTACGCCAAGGCGACGGGCAAGGTCGGCGTGTCGCTGGGGACGAGCGGCCCAGGGGCGACCAACCTGGTGACGCCGATCTGCGACGCGATGATGGATTCGGTTCCTGTCGTGTTCATCACCGGCCAGGTCCGGACCGAGCTGCTCGGCACTGACGGCTTCCAGGAGGCCGACACGATCGGGATCACGATGCCGATCGTCAAGCACAGCTTCATGGTCCAGCACCCGCTCGAGTTACCACGCTTCATCCACGAGGCGTTCCACGTCGCGCGGACCGGACGCCCGGGCCCGGTGGTGGTCGATATCCCCCAGGACCTGAGCCGCGCGGATATTCCCTACGAGCCGGTGACCGACGTTCACCTGCCGGGGTACCAGCCGACCACCGATGGCAACCAGAAGCAGATCCGCCTCGCGGCGAAGGCGCTCGCCAACTCACGGCGCCCGGTGATCTACGCGGGCGGTGGTGTGATCAACGCGGGCGCAGCCGCCGACCTGACCGAGCTGGTCCTATCCGACCGGTTCCCGGTCACCTGCACGGTGATGGGTCTGGGCGGTTTCCCCGCGCCGCACGACCAGTGGCTCGGCATGCTCGGGATGCACGGCACCCGGACGGCCAACTACGCCATGGACGAGGCCGACCTGATCTGCGCGATCGGCGCGCGCTTCGACGACCGAATCACCGGGAAGCTGTCTGAGTTCGCGCCGCGGGCGAAGTTCATCCACATCGACGTCGACCCGGCAGAGATCTCGAAGAACGTCCCCGCGCACATTCCGATCGTCGGCGACGCGAAGAACATCCTGCCGCGGCTGACCGCCGAGTACCGAGCGCTCGCGCCCGATCCCGCCCGTCTCGACGAGTGGTGGTCGCGCGTCCGCGCCTGGCGGGAGCGCCACCCGCTCGTGTACGAGCCGTCGACGGACGCCGAGATCAAGCCCCAACACATGATCCAGGCGCTCTACGAGGCCACCGGCGGCGACGCGATCGTCGTCAGCGATGTCGGGCAGCACCAGATGTGGACGGCCCAGTACTACGACTTCGCCAAGCCGCGCCGCTGGATCAACTCCGGGGGCCTCGGGACGATGGGCTTTGGCCTTCCGGCGGCGATGGGAGCCAAGATCGGATGCCCGGAGAACACCGTGGTGTGTGTGACCGGCGACGGCTCGGTTCAGATGAACATGCAGGAGCTCGCGACGTGCTCCCAGAATGGCATCGCGATCAAGGTGTTCATCATGAACAACGGCTACCTCGGGATGGTCCGGCAATGGCAGGAGCTGTTCTGGGACAAGCGCTACAGCCAGGTCGACATGGGCCAGTGGCCCGACTTCGTCAAGGTCGCGGAGGCGTACGGCGCGACCGGCCTGCGCTTCGAGGACAAGAGCACCTTGGTGGCGGACATGAGGCAGGCGATCGCCACCGAGGGGCCGGTGCTTGTCGACGTCCGCGTCACGCGCGAGGAGAACACGTACCCGATGATCCCGGCGGGCAAGGCCGCACGGGACATGGTCGGTTGACATGGGTGAGCCGGGAACGAAGGAGATCCTCTCGCTCGACGAGCTCGAGGCTACGGCTGGGCTGCGGACCGGCCGCAAGCACATCCTGTCGATCCTCGTCGAGAACCGCCCCGGTGTCCTGACCAGGATCGCCGGCCTGTTCGCCCGGCGGGGATTCAACATCTCCACGCTCGCCGTCGGGCCGACGGACGACCCGTCGGTGTCCAGGGTCACGCTGACGTTGGACGGCGCCAAGCACCCGATCGACCAGGTGACCAAGCAGCTGCACAAGCTCGTCAATGTGCTGAAGATTCGCGACCTCGAACCCAATGAGACCCTCGCTCGCGAGCTCGCGCTGTTCAAGGTCAACGCCGACGGTGCCGTCCGCGCCGAGGTGATGCAGATCTGCGAGATCTTCCGCGCCAAGATCGTCGACGTGACCAAGCGCTCGGTCGTCGTCGAGGTGACCGGCACCTACGAGAAGGTCGAGGCGTTCGAGCGTCTGGTCAGGCCGTTCGGCCTGATCGAGATGGCCCGCACGGGCGAGATCGCGATCTCCCGGGGACGCAGCGAGACGTAGGCGGGGCGGGGGGGGTCCGCCGGGCTCGTGTCCGGCGCGCTCGGCGCCAGCGGTAACCTCGGTCGGGATGGCGGCAGTTCGGACTGGAACCCCGGCGCCCGTCTGGCTTGATGCCGAGACGTGGGTCCGCCTCGAGCGGCGGCTCGAGGCGGCGTTGAGGCGCTCGCGCGCGACCGGCTCGGCGATCCTCGCCAGCCTCAGCGCGCCCGTCGCCCGCGGCGTCGACCCGACAGCGGTGATCTGCGCGTCGCGCCGCGCCGGTGAGCCGTGGGCCTGCCTCGAGCAGCCGGACCGCGACGGCGCCGCGCTCGCGGCCGTCGGCTGCGCGCGGACGATCGAGGCCCGAGGACCGGGCCGATTCAGAGCCGTGGCGGCGGGGTGGCGATCGGTGACGGCATCCGCGCTCGCCGACCCGGCCGACGGCCCGCCCGGCTCAGGGCTCGTCGCTCTGGGCGGCTTCTCGTTCGCTCCCGCGGGCGGTGGCTCGCCGCAGTGGGCGGGCTTCGAACCTGCCTCCCTGATCGTTCCCGAGCTGTCGCTCGCGCGGCGTGGGGAGGAGGTTCGGTTGACGCTGAATCTGCAGATGACGCCGGACGACACGGTCAAGGATCTGGTGTCCCGGGTGAACCGGCGGCTCGGAGAGCTCCGCACGGATACGTTGCCGCTGCTCGACCCGGCTCCTTCGGGCGCGTACCGCGTCGTCAGCCCGATGCCGCCCACGCACTACGAGCACGCCGTCGCCCGCGCCGTCGAGCGGATCGGCGCCGGCGAGCTCGAGAAGATCGTGCTCGCCCGCGAGGTCCAGGTCCACGCGCCCGTGGAGCACGACCCCGCGGCCGTGCTTGGCGTCCTGCGCGAAGCGTTTCCGACGTGCTACGTGTTCGCGGTCGGCCGCGGCCAATCGACCTTCCTCGCAGCAAGCCCCGAGTTGCTCTTGCGACGCGAGGGCCAGCGCGTGAGCACGGTTGCGCTCGCGGGCTCGATGCGGCGGAGCGCCGACCCGGCGGTCGAGAATCATCTCGGTGAGCAGCTGCTCAGCAGCGACAAGGACCGGGAGGAGAACGCGATCGTCGCCCGCCGGATTGTCCGAACGCTGGCTCCTCACTCGGTGTGGGTCACGACCGCCCCCGAGCCGGTGATCGTCCGGGTGGCGAACATCCAGCACCTCGCGACGCCGATCCGCGCCCAGCTCGCCTCTCCCGTGGGAGCCGTCGAGCTGGTCGGCCTCATGCACCCGACGCCCGCAGTTGGTGGAGAGCCGTCGGAGCGAGCGCTCGAGATGATCCCGGCACTCGAGGGCTTGGACCGCGGCTGGTATGCCGGCGCGGTCGGATGGATCGACGCGACCGGCGATGGGGAGCTCTGCGTGGCGTTGCGGTGCGCATTGCTGCGCGGCCGCGTCGCCCACTGCTACGCCGGCTGTGGGATCGTGCGCGATTCCGACCCCAGCGCCGAGCTCGCGGAGAGCGAGATCAAGCTCGAGGCGATGCTGCCGGTGCTGGCGGGCTGAGGCGCCTAGCCCCCCAGCGCGGCCTGCGCCGCCTCCGCGATCCGCCGGTGGAGCGCGAGGTTCTCGACCCGATCTGTGCGGACCTCCACGATCGTGGTGGCGAGGCCCCCGACGCCGGACTCAATCGCGGCGCGGAGCTCGACAAGGTTGCCCGGGCGCTCGTACCGGCAACCGTAGAGCCCCGCGGCCTGCGCGAAGTCGAGGCCGTGCGGGGTGGCCACGTGCTCCTCGAACGCGTCCTGCGCCCGGGCGACCGGGAGGAAGTGGAAGATGCCGCCGCCGTCGTTGTTGAGGAGGACGATCGTCAACGCGAGTCCGAGTCGTCGCGCGGCCATGAGCCCGCCGATGTCGTGGGCCAGCGCGACATCGCCGATCAACAGCACGACAGGGCCGTCGGCGACCGCGGCGGCACCGAAGGCCGCCGAGACCGTCCCATCGATCCCGCTCGCGCCACGGTTCGAGAGGACGCGTGGAGGATCCTCCCGGACCGGGAAGAACTCCTCGACGTCTCGCACGGGCATCGACGAGGCGACGAACAGCGTCACATCCTCCGGCAGCCATTCGCCAAGTTGGGCGGCGACCAGCGGCTCGGAGAGCTCAACGCCGAGGACGTGCGCTATCGCCCCTGCAACCGCGGCGTCGCCCGCACGCCAGGACTCGAGCCAGGCGCCCGCGGGCGGACGCAGCCTGCCTCCTCCAAAGAGGCCGATGCCTTGGTCGTACCGAAGCGGAACTCGCTGCGCGACGACCCCGTCGGGGTCGTGCCAGGCCAAATCGGGATCGAGCGCAGCCTGCTGAGCATCCAGACCGGCGAGCCAGGCGCGCAGTGGCTTTGACGTCGGCAGGTCGCCCACGCGGAGAACGAAATCAGGGCGGTGCGCGGCGGCGAACGCGTCGTCTCGCAGCAGCAGGTCGTAATGGGCGATCGCCGCGTCGCCCGTTCGGGCTCTCGAGAGGGGATCGGCGAGCACTGGCAGGTTCAGCCCTGCCGCGTACATGGCCAGCTCAGTCGCGGGATGCGGGCCGGGCCCGTACCGCCCGGCGACGATCACCGACCGTGGTGGCGGCTCGCGAGCGACTTCGACTCCGGTCACCCTGATATCCGGCGAGCTGAGCGTCACCCAGGGCGCTCCGTGAGGCCGCCCGCTCTCGTCCGGCGCCAGCGGCTCTTCGAGCACCAGCGGCTCGCGCAGCGGCACGTTCAGGTGCACCGGCCCCGGTGGGCTCGCCAGCGCGGTCCAGTACGCACGGCAGGCCAGCGTCCTCATCCACCGCAGCCGTTCCGGGCTCGCGTCGTGGACACCGAGCTCGAGGAACCACTTGACTGCGTCTCCGTAGAGCTTGATCTGGTCGATCGCCTGCCCGGCGCCGACGTCGCGTAGCTCGGGCGGCCGATCGGCGGTCAGCACGATCAGCGGCACGCCCGCCTCGCGCGCCTCGATCACCGCGGGCGCGAGGTTGGCGGCCGCGGTCCCCGACGTGCAAGTGATCGCGACGGGCCGGCCGCCTGCCTTGGCCGCGCCGACGGCGAAAAAGCCGGCGCAGCGCTCGTCGATGTGGGACCAGCAGCGGATCTGTGGCTCGCGGACGAGCGAGAGGACGATCGGGGTCGATCGCGACCCCGGTGAGGTGCATGCGTCGCGCATGCCGCAGCGGCCGAGCTCGTCGCACAGCGCGCGCAGGAGCAGATAGGAATCAGCGGTGGCGGTCATGATGCACGGGGTATGGCGCCGACCGTCGTCCTGCTGCACGGCTTCACGAACACGGGTGCCAGCTGGGAACCCGTTCTCGCGGCGCTGGGCGAACGCTATCGCGCGATCGCACCCGACATCCGCGGCCACGGGTCGGCTTCGCGGGCGCGACCGCTGACGCTCGATGCGGTGATCGGCGATGTTGCCGTGCTCACGCAGGATCGGTTTACCCTCGTTGGCTACTCACTCGGCGGTCGGATCGCGCTGCACGCGGCGCTCGCGCTCCGCCGGCGCGTCGAGCGTCTGGTGCTGATCGGCGCCAGCCCCGGGATTGCCGACCCGGCGCAGCGCGCCGCACGTCGCGCCGCGGACGAGCGGCTCGCGGCCGAGATCGAGGCAGCGACGATCGAGGAGTTCGCGACGCGATGGGCCGCGACCCCGGTGCTCGAGGGCCAGTCGCCGGAGGTGAAGGCGGCCGCGCACGCCGACCGGCTGCGCAGCACGCCGGCGGGGCTCGCCGCGGCGCTGCGCGGCCTCGGAACGGGAGCGCTGCCTTCGCTTTGGGAGCGGCTGGGGGAGCTGAGCATGCCCGTCGTGCTGATCGTCGGCGAGCGGGACGAGAAGTTCCGCGCGATCGGCCAGCGCATGGCGCGGGAGCTCTCGCGCGTCGAGCTCGTGGTCGTCGCCGACATCGGCCACGCGGTCCACCTGGAGGCGCCGGAGCGGATCACGGCGCAGCTCATCGGGGGTGAAGTCACTCCGGCCCGCGGCGCTGACCGGTGAGGCCCACCCGGGGGCGCGACGAGCGTGCGCTCGCCTCAGCCGGCGACGCGGTACCAGTCGGTCAACCCGTCGCCCAGGCCCGGACCATGCGGCAGCGCGATCCGCCCCTCGCGTGGGGGCAGTGGATCGGCGCGTCCCTCGAACAGCCCGAGCGTCGCCAGCCCGCAGGCTCGCCGCGGCTCGAGCACGGCGGCGACATGCAGTGCCGCCGCAATCCCGAGCGGCCCGTCGAAGGTCGACGCCACGTAGACGTCGTAGCCGGCGCGGTCGGCCTGCGCGGCCTGCTCGATCACGCCGCTGATCCCGCCGGAGCGAGCGATCTTCAGGCACACGGCGTCGCAGCAGCGCTGCTCGAGGGCGCCGGGAGCCGCGGCCGTCTCGTCGATCGCGATCGCCACGTCGCTCGCGGTCCACACGCGCCGGATCTCCTCGACGCCGGACGCCGGCTCTTCGCACAGCTCGACGCCCACCGGGGCGAGCGCTCGGAGCGCGGCCGTCGCCTCTTCGGAGGACCAGACGCCGTTCGCGTCGACCCGAATCGTCAGCCCGGACCCACCGGCGGCACGGACCGCGGCGAGCCGCCCCGCGTCGTCGCCCACCCCGACCTTGACCTTGACGCATCCGAATCCGGCGGCGCGGGCCTGGTCCGCCTCCGCCGCGGCGCCCGCGCGATCGGTCGCCCCGATCGTCCAGTTGACATCGACGGGACCTGGCTCGCTCGCCCCGAGCAGCCGCCAGATAGGCTCCCCCGCCCGACGACCGGCCAGATCCCACAGCGCGAGGTCGATCGCCGCGATCGCCTGAGGGAGGACGGCGACATCGCGGCAGGCGGCGAGGAGCTCGGCGCGGGCGGTCCCGTCGCAGTCGCGCAGGAGCGCCGTGCAGTCCTCGAGCGCCGCACGCACGTGGTCGGTCGAGACGCCGTCGTACGGCTGCAGCGGCGCTGCCTCTCCGAAGCCGGTGATCCCGTCTTCTCCTTCGAGCGCCACCACGATCAAGGAGCGCTGAGCAAGCTCTCCGTACGCCGCCGTAAAGGGCGCACGCAAGCGTGCCCTGCAGGCAGAGATCCTGACCTTCACCGGCTCAGGAGCAGGCCCGCCGAGAGCAGCGTGCAGAAGGCGAGCTGGAGCATCCCGGTCTGGGCGAGCGCGCCGTTCAGCGTTGCTCCGTCGGTCCGGTTGCGGACGATCCGGACGATCGGCGCCGCGATCGGCAGCGTGAGCCACGGCAGCATCACCCACGCCTTCAGGGGACCGAACGCCCACGTCGCGGGCGTGATCAGGTAGGCGAGGTAGATCAGCGACGCGAACAGAATCCGGGAACGTTCGCGCCCCAGCCTGACCGCGAGCGTCCGCTTGCCGGCGCGTCGGTCGGTGTCGATGTCGCGGAAATTGTTGACGGCGAGGATCGCGGCCGCGAGCAGGCCGACGGGGACCGCGAGCGCGAACGCTTCCCAGTCGAGGTGCTTGACCTGCACGAAGTACGAGCCGGCGACGGCGACGATGCCGAAGAACAGGAACACGAACACCTCGCCGAGCCCCTCATACCCGTACGGCCGTGGCCCGCCCGTGTACAGGACGCCGGCGAGGATCGACGCGGCCCCGACGAGCAGCAGCTCCCAACCGGCCACCGCGACCAGGTAGGCGCCGGCGAGCACGGCGACTCCGAACGAGACGTAGGTCGCCACGAGCACGAGGCGCGGCGGCACGAGGCCGCCGGCGGTCACGCGCACGGGTCCGAGGCGGTCCTCGGTGTCGGCGCCGCGGCGCGCGTCGGAATAGTCGTTCGAGAGGTTGGTCCCGACCTGGATGAAGACAGCGCCGATCAACGCCGCCACGAACCGCAGGGGGTGGAACACGCCCCCGAATCCGGCCAGGGAGGTTCCTACGAGTACGGGTGCGAGCGCCGCCGGCAGCGTCCTGATCCGTGCCGCCATCAGCCAGATGCGGACGCCACTCGCCGTGACCCCAGCTACCGCCATCGAACCGCCGCCCCCGCTACCGCCATCGAACCGCTGCCCCTGCTCGCACCATCGGGCCCTACCCGCTCACGCCCGCCGCGGAAACTTCGAGAAGTCGGGCCGGCGCTTCTCGAGGTAGGCACTGCGGCCCTCCTGCGCCTCGTCGCTCATGTAGAAGAGCAGGTTCGCGTCGTGGGCCAGCTGCTGAATCCCGGTCAAGCCGTCCTCGTCGGCGTTGAAGCTCGCCTTCAGCAACCGCAATGCGAAGGGGGACAGGGCGAGCATCTCCCGGCACCACTGCACCGTCTCCTCCTCGAGGCGCGCGAGCGGCACGACCGCGTTCACAAGGCCCATATCGAGCGCCTGTTGTGCGTCGTACTGGCGGCACAGGAACCAGATCTCCTTCGCCTTCTTGGGGCCCACGAGCCGAGAGAGGACGCTGGCGCCAAAGCCTCCGTCGAAGGACCCGACCTTCGGTCCGGTCTGCCCGAAGCGGGCGTTGTCGGCGGCGATCGTGAGGTCGCACACGACGTGGAGCACGTGACCGCCGCCGATCGCATAACCGGCGACCATCGCTACGACCGGCTTGGGCATCCGGCGGATCTGAACGTGCAGATCGGTGACGTGAAAGCGACCGACTCCCTGCCTGCCTGCCGTGTCGTCGGCGAGGTAACCGCCGCGCTCGCCCCGAACTCGCTGGTCGCCGCCCGAGCAGAACGCATCGGGTCCCTCGCCGGTGAGAACGATCACGCCGACGGAAAGGTCCTCGCGGGCGCGCTCGAAGGCATCGGAGAGCTCGATCACGGTTTCTGGACGGAACGCGTTGCGTACCTCCGGTCGGTCGATCGTGATCTTGGCGATGCCGGTGTCCTCGCCGGTCGAAAGCTCGTAGCGGATGTCGGTGTATGCGGCGCCGGGCTGCCAGGTGACGGGCACGTGGGCTCCGTTGGTGGGGGCGGCGGAGACTAGTGCACTGCGCGGGGGCACGGTAATCGCTGCGCGGCGGGGGTGGCGGGACGAAGGGCCCACTAGCCTCTTCACCGTGGAATTCGATCCATGGCTTTCGCGGGCCGCGCGCATGCACGCGAGCCGCGAGGCGCTCGTGACGCCGACGGGATCGCTCAGCTATGGAGAGCTCGAGACCCGTGCCCGCGCGACGGCCGGGGGGCTGGCGGCGCGCGGCGTCCGCCCCGGCGACCGGGTCGCCCTTGCGCTGGCGCCAGGGGAGGACTTCGTCGCGGCGCTGCACGGCTGCCTGCTGCTCGGCGCGGCGGCGGTCCCGATCGACCTTCGTCTCGGCGCCGCGGAGCGCGAGGCGAGGATGCGGGGCGTCGCGGCGACAGTCGAGGGCCCCATCGACGGGCCGCCCCTCGCGAGCGTCGCCCGGCACCGCGCGGACGCCGTCGCGACGGTGATGTACACCTCGGGGAGCACCGCCGCGCCCAAGCCGGTGAGCCTGAGCTACGGCAACTGGCTGTGGAACGCGCTGGGCTCGGCGGTCGCGCTCGGGCTCGACGTCGATGAGCGGTGGCTGTGCCCGATGCCGCTCGCGCACGTCGGTGGCCTGTCGATTCTCCTGCGGTCTGCTATCTACGGCACCACCGTCGTGCTCCCGGGACGCTTCGACCTCGAGGCGGCGAAGCGGGATCTCGCGGACGGCGAACGGCGGGTCACGCTCGTCTCGCTCGTGCCGACGATGCTCTCGCGGCTCCTCGACGTCGGTCTGCAGCGGCCCCCGACGCTCCGCTGGGCCCTGCTGGGGGGCGGACCGATCCCCCCGGCCCTGGTTGCTCGGGCGGGGGCGGCGGGCGTTCCCGTCGCCTCGACCTACGGGATGACCGAAGCGTGCTCGCAAATCGCCACGCACGGCTGGCCGCTGACCGGGGTGGAGCTGCGGGTCGCCGCGAACGGAGAGCTGCTCGTGCGCGGACCTACGGTCGCATCAGGTGCCCTTGGGCCCGACGGCTGGCTGCACACGGGCGACCTCGGCGCGCTCGACGAGCGCGGCCGGCTGTCCGTGCTCGGGCGGCGCTCGGATACGATCGTCACCGGGGGCGAGAACGTCGCACCGGCCGAGGTGGAGGCGATTCTGCTCGAGCACCAGGCGGTCGCCGACGCCGCGGTCCACGCGCGTCCTGACCCCGACTGGGGCGAGCGGGTCGTCGCGACGGTGGTCCTGCGCGAGGGCGCGGATACCAGCCCCGAGGAGCTGCTGAGGTACTGCACGGCGCGGCTCGCCTCGTTCAAAGTGCCGAAGACCGTCGAGCTGACCGACGCGCTGCCGAGGAGCCCGACAGGGAAGCTCTTACGCCGCGCGCTCCGGTAACGCGGGCCCTGCGCCGGCCGTCGATCAACGCCGGTCCGCCACGCAAGGCCCCCGGGCCGGCTGTCGAGCAGCGCCGGCCCGCCCGGCGCCCGGCGAAGAGCGCCTCAGGCGGCCTGGTCCTGGGCGACGACGCGATAGACGAGAGCGGTGTGCGCGTATTCCTGGCGCCTCGCGCCGCGCCGGCGCTCGGGTCCGGTGTAGCCGGACTCGGCTGGTTCGAGGACGCGGCGATCGCGGCGGCGTTGGTCGTTCCCGGCGGGTCGCCACGTATCGGCTGCCCGCTCGGGGCAGGGAACCGCGTGCTCGTGGAGGTCGATGCGGACGTTCCAGCCGTCCTTTCGTCCCTCGCGTACGCGGCGCCGGCTCAGCATCGTGCGCAGCACGCGCCGCCCGTCGCGGAACGCGTTGAGGTTGGAGCTGCCGGCACGCCGCTCGAGCTCGAAGCTCGGCACCTCTTCGATCTTCAGGTCGGCCTTGACGGCGTTGAGCACCAGCTGGGTCTCGATCTCGAACCCGTCGGCGGTCAGCATGAGCGCGTCGAGGTGCCGGCGCCAGAACGCGCAGTAGCCGTAGCACAGGTCCGTGAAGCGAGACCCGTAGAGCAGGTTCGCGAGCTTCACGAACGTCAGGTTCCCGGTCGCTCGCAGCCGGGTGAAGTCGGCGGAGCCGCCGGTCTCGAGGTGCCGTGAGCCTTTGACGAAATCCGCGCCGAGCTGGAGCGCCTCGATGAACCGGTGCATCTCGGCGGGGTCGGTGCTGCCGTCAGCGTCGATCATCACGACGACGTCGCCCCTCGCGGCTGCGAACCCGGCGCGCAACGCCGCGCCCTTCCCGGGCTGATGCTGGTGCACGACGACGATGTCCGGTCGCACGAGACGGGCGACCGCCTCGGTGCGGTCGGTCGAGAGCCCGTCGACGAGCACGACCTCCGAGACCCACGTGGGGATGTTCTCCAGCACCCAGGCGATGCTGCCCTCCTCGTTGAGGGTCGGCACCACGACGCTGACCGACGGCGGCCGCACGAGTTGCAACGACTGATCCTCGGATTCCCCCGGCTCGAGATCATCGGCCCCCAGGCCGGGTCCGACGGGCGCCACCCGGGCAGCCCGCACAGGCGCCGAGCCAAGCCGACGAGCCACTCGGTCAGACGCAAGCTTCGCCTCATCAGGCCGCAGATCGACGTCAGCCGACTGAAGGTTAGGAGAAAATTCCATGGCGGGACCCGCCCAGGTCAGGTGTTGATAAGCACTATGTTTCGAGACTCGCGCCCTGTCCCCACCCCGGGGGCATCCACACATCTGGCAATCCGATTGTGGACAGTTTGGCAGGATTAACGTACACCAAATGCGAACGCTTTGCCAGCAAACCTTTGGTCGGCGACGCCAATTCTTCTGCAATCCATACGGAAACTTGATGTGTGCCTTGACGTGTGTCGAGCTGAGCTTCCAGCGACGGCGTCGAGCGGGATCGGCTAAAGGCGTGGCCCGGCGCGCCCGATACGTTCGCGATGAGGCGCCACAGATTCCAACTGCTCCCGACGCGGGAGCGTCTACTCGCTACCCGGGAGCATCTGACACGGTTCTCCCTCGTCCTGGGCACTGCCGTCGCGGTCGCCGCCATCAGCTCGTGCTCGCCGCAGCCGGGCGCGTCCGTGCCGCCGCCGAAGACGAAGCTGGCGGCGATCCGGCCCGGCTCGATCTATTGGGGAGCCCGCATCGGCAGTCAGCTGACCGGCCATCAGGCGCCGTGGTCGAGAAAGGGGATCTCCGCGTTCGACGCGCTCGCCGGCAAGCAGGTATCGGTCGTCCATTTCGAGGCGCCGTTCGCAAACTGCTCCGTGACGCCGTGCTCCTTTTACGCGTTCCCGCTCACGCCCATGAACACGATCCGCTCGATGGGAGCGATTCCGTTCTTCAGTTGGAGCTCACAGTCGACACCGTCGCATTTCAACGAGCCCAGCTTCTCGCTCGCCCAGTTGATCTCCGGCCGCTACGACTCGTACATCAGGAGCTTCGCGCAGTCGGCGAAGCGCTGGGGGCATCCTTTCTTCCTGCGCTTCGACTGGGACATGAACGCCTATTGGGCGCCGTGGGCGGAGAGCGTCAACGGCAACAGCGCCGGTGAGTATGTGGCGGCCTGGCGCCACGTGCACGACATCTTCGCGTCGGTCGGCGCCGACAACGTGACCTGGGTGTGGTGTCCGGAAGCCCTGTCGAGCAACTCGGTCAGTAGTCTCGCCGAGCTCTATCCCGGAAATGCGTACGTCGATTGGACCTGCCTGAGCGGCTACAACTTTGGCACGAACCGGTCCGACCCGATGCGGTGGCAGACCTTCGACGATCTGTTCAGCTCGAGCTACCAGGAGATCGTCGATCAGGTGGCGCCGTCCAAGCCGATGATCATCGGCGAGATCGCATCGAGCGAGGACGGGGGATCGAAGTCGAGCTGGATCGCCAACATGCTTCGGGAACTGCCGATCAGGTATCCCCAGGTCCGCGGGGTGATCTGGTCCGAGTACTACTACCAGGGCGCGGACTGGCCGATCGAGACCTCGGCGGCTTCCGCGGCGGCGTTCAGCGCGGGCGTCCGTGGTCCGGCGTATGTGGCAGGCCACTTCCGTGGGCTCGGGTCCGGTCTGATCCGACCGCCGACCGCAGACGGGACCTCGCTGGCCGCACGGTGAACGTGAGCGCGGGCACCGCGCGCAATCGATAACGACAAGCTCTCCAGAAACCGATGCAGACGTTTCGGCTGAACTCGCTTGGTGGAGCGCACGGCGGGCTCGCGATGGCTGCCGGAGCAACCACGCGGCTCTACAATCCTCGGACAGCGGCACAATGGCCTTTGGCTCGGGGGGCTGGTGCTGGGAATGCAACGCGTTCCCTGCCGTGCACGACAGCGATCGCCATGCCTCGGCCGACCATGACCAGTTTCCCGACAATTGATCCCAGCTCGCCTTCCGCGGTCGCCGTCAGCTCGACCCTGAACTTCTAGGCGCGCCGTGTCAACCATCACAGCCAGGCGCAGGCGGGAGATCGCCGAGGTCACGGCGGCGGTGCCCTCGCCGCCCGTCGCGGTGAGAAAGTCGTCAGACGGGTCGCTCGGCGGGGTGCCGCTCGTGGCGGCGATCGTCGGCGTCGGGCTCGTGCTCTGCTCGATCGCGGACTCGCTTTCGCGCGCTACGCTCGCCCCGACTCCGTGGATCTACTGGGCGGGTGTGGCGCTCATCACCGCCCCGGTCTTCTACCGGCTGTGCTCGCCGCTCCCGACCACACGGGAGCGCCTGGCGCTGGTCTGCATGCTCGGTCTCGCCCTGTACGCGGTCAAGCTGATGCGCGCTCCGTTCGGCTTCACGCAGCCCGACGAGTACCCGCATTTGTTCAACGTCGAGCAGATCCTGCGCTACCACCACCTGTTCCACTCCGATTCGCTGCTCTCGATCACCGCCGACTATCCCGGCCTCGAAGGAGCCACGTCCGCGCTGGCGATGGTGACCGGGATGTCGGCTACCGCCGCTGGGATCGTCGTGATCGGCGCTGCGCGCCTGATGATGATGGTCGGTCTGTTCGGGCTGATTGGTGGGATCAGCCGTTCGTCGCGCGTGGCGGGCCTCGGCGCCGCCATCTACGCCGGCAACGCCAACTTCCTCCTGTTCGGTGTTCAGTTCGCCTACGAGTCGCTTGCGCTCCCGCTCCTTGTGGTGATCCTGGCGTGCATCGCCGCCCGCGACCGGGCGCGGGCATCGGACTCGCGCGCGTGGACGATCGTGACCTTGCTCTGCATCGCAGCGCTCGTGCCGACCCATCACCTGACCTCGTATCTGCTGATCATCATCCTGGTCACGCTGACGGTCATACAGTTAACCTCCAAGCGCTTTTCGGTTGCGGCGCCAATGTGGCCGATCGCTCTCTTCACGGTCGTCTTGACCCTGGCCTGGCTTGTTGTCGCCGCCAGCGCGACCGTCGGCTATCTCTCACCGGTTGCCGGCGCCGCCTTCGAGTCCACGCTGCACACACTCACTGGCGAGTCCCCGCCTCGTGCGGCGTTCAGCGGGGGTGGTGTCGGAGCTAACCAGGTCAACGACCTCGGCGAGAAGGTCGTCGGCCTCGCGTCGATCGCGATCACGCTTGCGGCGGTGGTGGGCGGACTCATCTATGCGAGACGGCGCTACCGGTTCCGCGACCAACCGCTCACCCTCCTGATTGTTCTGTCCTCAGTCGGCTACTTCGGCGCCACGGCACTGCGCGTCGCTCCGGCCGCCTGGGAGATCGGGAACCGGCTGGCCGAGTTCCTGTTCGTCGGGGTCGGCTTCGTGATCGGATCCATCTCGATCGACGCTTTCCGCGTGCGCGGACGGCGATGGCCGGTCCACGCCGTGTTCGCGGCCGGCGCCGCGACGATCGTCGTCGGCGGCGCCATCTTGGGTTGGCCCGCCAACACCCGTCTAGCGAATCCCTTGGTGGTCGTCGCCGATGGTCACCGGATCCAGTCAGAGACATACGAGGTCGGGCGGTGGGTCGGGAGCCACCTCGCGCCCGGGACGAGATTCGCTGCGCCCGAAGCCGACGCCGCGACGCTACTGCTCTACGGACGGGGTTACGTTGCGACGAACGCGACCGACTACGCCGATTTCATTCTCCAGGCGCCGACGTTGCAGGGGTACGAGATCGCCCTGTGGCGTTCGAAGCACCTGCAGTACGCGGTCGTCGATCTCCGCGTGCGCTCGACCGACAACGCTGCGGGGTACTTCTTCGGCGTGCACCCCCCGGCGGGGCCGACGGACGAGCTTCTGCCGCTCAGCGTGGCGACCAAATTCACCAAGCTACCGGCGCCGGAGGTCTTCGACAGCGGCAACATCCGCGTCTTCAACCTGCAAGGTGCCGGATGAGCCGGCCTCGCCGCCCCGACGGGTCTCATCGCCCGAATGCGCTTCTTGGCGCGAAGGTGCCCCCCGGCGCAAGACTGCCCCCTGGGGCGAAGGTGCCCGCTGACGCGGAGCGGCTCGCCGGCGCGAAGGTCTCCGCTCGCGTGAAGATGCGTGATCCGCGTCTTTGGGTCGTGGTCGCCGGCGCGTTGCTCTGCGCCGCCGTCGTGGTCCTTGTGCCGATCACCCTCGTGCGCGCGCTCTTCGTCGTACCGCTGTGTCTCATCCTGCCGGGCTACGCGATCACGGCCGCGGTGTTCGCCAAGCGCCACCTCGAGTACCAACAGCGGCTGATGCTGACGCTCGGGCTCAGTTTCGTCGCGCTCGTGCTGGGATCGCTGCTGCTCGACGTCGTTCCGGGTGGGCTCCAAAAGGGGTCGTGGTTGATCCTGCTCGTGATCGTGATCGTCGTCGCGTCCGTCGTGGGTACGTTGCGGGGGTTACCCCTCGAGCGACGGCGCAGTCGCCGCTGGAGCTTCCGCGTGACGCGCGTTGACGCGCTGCTCCTACTCGTGGGCGCGATCGGCGCAGGCTCCGCATTCGCGATCACGCGCCACCCACGCACTGCCCCCAACGCGGTGGGTTACTCGGCCCTGTGGATGCTGCCTTCCGGCAGCGCGCACGCGCCGTCAGTGAACATCGGCGTGATCAGCAACGAGCAGCACCCGACCCGCTACCGCCTCCTCCTCCGTATGGGACGCACGGACCGCATCGTCGACTCGAGCTTGATGCTGAGGCCCGGACAGCAGACGAAGTTCGTCGTGCCGCTCTCGGTTTCTCGATCGACCTCATCCGGGATGGTGACCGCGACTTTGTACAAGGACGGCACCTCGGGTGTCTACCGGCAGGTGACGGCGGATCTCCCCGCCCGCTCCGTGACGCGATGAAGATCTCGATCGTCATCAGCGATCACGACCGTCGCGCGTGCATCTGCGACGCTGTGGACGGTGCTCGCCCTTCGATGTCGACCATTGCGTACGGGCCTGTGTCTCAGCGTCCGGCGCTCGCGCCGATGTCCGGAGCGCTTGCGCTGATGTCCGGACGCCTGAGCCGCACACACGCACTTGCTGGACCGCCGGCGGCCGGGTGACGATGCGGATCCTGCTCGTGACCCAGCACTACCCGCCGTTCATCGGCGGTGCCCACCGCTGGGCCGAGCTGCTGGCGCACGGGCTCGCGCGGCGCGGCCATGAAGTGAACGTGGTCACCGAGTGGCAGCGCGGCCTCTCCGGCGAAGAGCAAGTCGGCGCGGTGACCGTCCATCGCGTCCGCCAACTTCGCACTCCGGTGCCACGCCTGATCCGCGACGGCCGGCAGCGTTACGCTCCGCCGTTTCCCGATCCGCTCGTGGTTCGTGACATCCGCACGGTGATCGCGGCGACCCGACCCGAGGTTGCCCTGTCGCACGGATGGATCACGTTCTCGGCGATGGTGGCGCTGGCCCGGGACCGGATCCCGATGCTCATGTCCGCACACGACTACGGCTATTTCTGCGCCACCCAGACGCTGCTCAATAACGGGGCGACCTGCTCCGGTCCGGCGCCCCTGAAATGCGTCCGATGCGCCGCCGACTTCTACGGCGGCCTGCCGAAGGGCGCCACCACGGTGGCCGGGGTCGCCCTCTCCCGTCAGATCCTGCGGCGGCGGACGGCCGGTGTGCAGACCGTGTCGTCGTTCGTCGACGAGGTGACCTGGAGGAACGTGTTCTCCGAAGGGGATGAGACGCGGGTGCGCCGCTACGTCATCCCGGCATTCCTGGACGACGATCCGCCCAGCCACGTCACCACCGAGGGATCGGTGGATTCCTACCTCGACCAGCTGCCCAAGGAGCCGTTCATCATGTTTGTCGGCGCGCTCCGGCGGCTCAAGGGACTTCACATCCTGCTCGACGCCTACTGCATGCTCAAGGATCGGCCTCCGCTCGTGCTCATGGGAACGTTCGAGCCGGACACCCCGAAGCGCTTCCCTCGCGGCACGATCGTTCTCGCCGACGTTCCCCACGCGGCGGTCATGGCGGCGTGGAAGCGCGCCATGTTCGGCGTCGTACCCTCCGTCTGGCCCGAGCCACTGGGAACCGTCGCGATTGAGTGCGTGAGCCAGGGAACGCCGGTGATCATCTCGGCGCCGAGTGGCATGGTCGACGTGGTGGGCGACGACGCCGGACTGATCGTCAAGCAGGGGGACGTCGCCGGCCTCGCCGATGCCATGCAGATGCTCGCGGACGACCCCGCCCTGCGCGAGAGACTCGGCAGCGCGGGCATCGGGCGGGCGGCGAGGTTCCAAGCCCAGGTAGTCCTGACGGAGTACGAGCGGGCGCTCGGCGATCTCGTCGCCGACCGGTCCGGCGCCCCGCTGGCGTGATGGACAGCACGCCTTCGCTCGCGAGCCCGACAGCGCTGGGCCGGCTCCGCCGCCACACCGAGGACCCGCTTTACCGGATGGGTTACCTCCTGATCGCGGGCGCGGGGATCACCTCGCTGCTCGGCTTCGTGTTCTGGATCCTTGCCGCGCGGTCGTATCCGGCCCGGGTCGTCGGGGCGAACTCGGCCGCCATCTCGGCGATGATGTTCGTCTCCGGCGTCTGCCAGCTGGGCCTCCCGGCGGTGCTCGTTCGATATATCCCCACCGCCGGTGGCGGAACCCGCAAGCTCGTGAAGGGCAGCCTGCTCCTCACCGCTGGTCTATCGCTCGCATTGGGAGCGGCGGCCGCGCTGACGAGCGGACTGTGGTCCCCCAGCCTGCGCTTCCTTGCCCGTGACGCGAGCTGGCTCGCAGACTTCGTCCTGGCCACGACCGCATGGACCTTGTTCAGCCTGCAGGATGGGGTTCTGACCGGGCTCCGGGTCACCCACTGGGTGCCGGTCAAGAACGCCATCTTCGCCGCGACGAAGCTCGCACTGCTGTTCGCGCTGACCGGCCTGTCGCCATTCGCGGGGCCGTTCCTGGCGTGGAACGTCCCGGGCGTGCTGGTGGTCATCGGCTTCATGTGGCTGATCTTCCGGCGGCTGCTCCCGGCCGGCGACGCGCCGGACGCGAGTGCCGAGCTCGACAGCCCGAGGCTGCTCAAGCTCGCGGCAGGCAACTACCTGGCGCAGCTGTTCGGGATCGCGGCGATCTTCGTGATGCCGATCGTCGTCGCCGACGTCACGAACGCCACCACCACCGCCTACTTCTACGTTCCGTGGACGCTCGCGTTGGCGCTCTTGCTCGTCTGCCAGAACACAGCGAGTGCGCTGACCGTGGAGGCCGCGCTCGACGAAGATCAGCTCGGCCCGCTCTTCAGGCGATCGCTCGCGCACACGCTCTGGCTGCTGGTGCCGCTGGTCGCAGTCGTGATCATCGGCGCTCCGATCCTCCTGAGCGCATACGGACCGAAATACGCGCACGCCGGCGCCCCGCTGATGCGGCTGCTCGCCCTCGGCGCATTTCCCAACGTCTTCGTGACTCTTGGCCTCGCGGTCGCTCGCATCCACCATCGGGGACGAGCCGTCCTCGGGATCCAGGCCGCCGAATGCGTGCCGTTGATCGCCCTGAGCATCGTCCTTCTGCATACGGACGGACTCGTCGGGGTCGGATGGGCGTATCTGGGCAGTCAGTGGGCGGTCGCGATCTGGCTCTCGTTCACCTCGCTGCGCCCGCTCTTCAGATGATCGGAATCGGTCCGCGAAGGCCTCGATCCGACGGCGGCTCCGCCCCGCACTGCTAGCTTTCTCTCGGTGCAGAGTCCGGCGCAGATTCGGGAGCACTACGAGGTGGAGAGAGAGCTCTCGGACCGGCTGCGCAACGCCGGGTCGCGCGAGGAACGACGGCGACTCTACGAGGAGGTCTACCGCGAGCTCAACGAGCGCCTCCCACACCATCCGCTGGTGGTGCGGGCCGACGACAGCGCGGCCCGGGATGTCATGACCGCTCCGCAGGTCCGCCTGCTGCGCAGCTTCGCGAGCCGCGACACGTCGTTCCTGGAAATCGGCGCCGGCGACGCCGGGGTCGCCCGCGCACTCGCTCCGTTCGTCTCCTCCGCGTTGGCGCTCGACGTGACCGACACCAACATGCACGGAACGAGCCGCGACGGGAATTTCGAGTTTCGTCTGTTCGACGGCTTCGATCCCGGCGTCCCCGCCGGTTCGATGGACCTCGCATACAGCATGGACGTCGTCGAGCACCTCCACCGTGAGGACATGCTCGAACAGACCGCCGCGGTGCTGCGCACGCTGCGGTCCGGCGGTCTCTACGTGTGCGTCACCCCGAACGGCCTGTCCGGGCCACACGACGTCTCGCGCCATTTCGACGACTCGCCCCGCGGGTTCCATCTCTACGAATACAGCGCGACCGAGCTGGCGAGCGCGTTTCGCACCGCCGGTTTCAGCAAAGTGAAGTTCGTCGTCAGCGCTGCCGGGTGGCGCCTGACGCCCCTGCTTCCAGCTTCGCTGCTCGTGCCCGTGGAATGGGTGATCGGTCGGCTTCCTCGGAGCATCAGGCTGCCTGTCGGCCGGGGCCTGGCTGCCGTCAAGCTCGTTGGCGTTCGCTAGAAGGCCGGTGATGATCGGCGAGACCGCCTCGACCGAGGACGGCGCCTGACACAATCGCCCCGGTGCCGAGGAACGACCCGCGCGTGCTGATGGTGACGCCGACGACCCCGCTCGGAGGCGGCGGCGTCGAGCGACACGTGCGAGAGGTCTCGAGGCGCCTGTCCTGCGCCGGAATGCAGGTCGAGGTTCTGTGTGCGGATCCAGGAGGCCTCGCGTCCGGCGAGCAGGTCCGAGACGGCGTGATGATCGGTTCGCTCCGGGCCTGGCCGGCGAACAGCGACTGGTGCTTCGCGCCCGGCCTGTGGCGCGCGATCGCCCGGGCGGATGCCGACGTCATCCACGTCCAGAGCTATCACACGCTGGTCGCCCCGCTGGCGATGCTGCGGGCAGCGACGCTCGGGATCCCCTTCGTCGTCACGTTTCACGGCGGCGGGCATTCCTCGGCGCTCCGGCATCGGATGCGGGGCCTGCAGCGTCGTGCGCTGCGGCCTCTGCTCGTGCGCGCCCGCCGGCTCGTCGCGGTGGCTCGGTTCGAGATCGACGAGTACGGCCGCGAGCTTCGGATTCCCGCCGACAGGTTCGTGCTGATCCCCAACGGAAGCGACCTCGACATCCCCGAGCTCGCCGATCAAGCGCTGTCGGGCGAAGGCGAGCATGGAGCGGTGATCGCGACGATTGGCCGCCTGGAGCGTTACAAGGGACATCACCGCGTGATCGCCGCGCTCCCCTACATCCTCGAACGTCGCCCTGACGCCAGGGTGATCGTGGTCGGGAACGGGCCATACGAGCAGGCGCTCAGAGCCGCCGCGGCCACCGCCGGCGTCGCGGATCGCGTGGACTTCACGAGCGTCCCCGCTGAGGACCGCAGGGCGATGTGGGTCCTTCTCCAGGGCGTCTCGCTGGTCGCGCTGCTCAGTGATTTCGAGACGCATCCGATCACCGCGTTGGAGGCCGCTACGGCCCACCGGCGCCTGCTCGTGTCCAATCGTGGCGGACTGCTCGACCTGATCCGTGACGGCATCGCTCGTGGAATCGAGCCCGATGCGCCGGCGCGCTCGGTCGCGAGCGCGATCGTCGAGGAACTCGACCGTCCGCTGCCGACGCGATCGCCGCGCCTGACCACGTGGGACGAGTGCGCATCCGCTCTGGCGGACCTCTACCGGTCGGTCGCCGCCTGACGCTCCCGCCTCGGGCCCCCGATCGCGGCGCCGGCGCCGACGCCTGTGCCGACCTGCGACCCGTCCTGACCGCCGGGTCGCCCGGCCGGTCTCGCCTTCAGGTGGTCTTGGCGGGCGACAGTCGTGCTACGAGATAGCCGGCCGAGGTCGTCGCGAGCCCGGCGACGATCACGGCGGCGCGCGCCAAGCCATCGACGTCGCCCTCGCGCACGAACTCCAGGATGCCGCGCCGCACTCCCACGGGAAGGACCTCGCGGGTGTACTGATACTCCGTGGCGAGTGCCGCGCCGGTGCCGACGAGCTTGGACACCACGGCCTTCCTGCCGCCTTCGAAGTAGCAGCGCCAGAGAAAGCGCCGCAGCTTGGTCCGATTCTCAGGCACCTTGTGCAAGACCTTCGCCTCAGGAACATAGATCAGCTTCATCTCCGGCCATCGCTGGCCCAGCCTGATGCAGAGCTCGGTCTCCTCGCACACGTACCCCATTCGGAAGCCGTCGAGGGCGTCAAGCAGCTCGCGCCGGAAGGACATGTTGCAGCCGAAGAGGTTCCGCACCTCCTGGGTCGTCTCGGGCATGCCGAGGTAGGAGCAACCGACCACCCAGTCGAACTCCCGAGGAAACCAAGCCGGGCGCGTCGTCGACCACACCGGCTCCGCGCTTCCGCCGACGCCTGCCACATCTCGTCGACGGTACATCTCGGCCAGGCCCGGCAGCCACTGAGGCGATGGGACGGCGTCGTCGTCGAGGAACGCCACGATCGATCCCGAGGCCGCGCGGATCCCGGTGTTCTTCGCTCCTCCGGCTCCGTCGGCCCCGGTGTTCTCGATGACGAGAGCCCCCTCGAGCGTGGCTCGGGCGCGGTCGAACAGGGAACGGTTGTTATCGATCACGACGATCACCTCGCGCGGCGGAACCGGCTGCGCGGCGAGCGTGCCCACCCCCTCGAGAAGCGAGTCCCAGCGCGCGTCGTCAAACGCGCAGATCACCACCGAGATCTGATCGATCATCGTGGTCCGGGTTCGAGGTGGGTGGAAGGATGACCGACATCGCCTGCGGTGCCGAGGGATGGATGTTCGACGATGGTCACGATCTCGAGCGAACCAGCATAGTCGTCGGACCACCCGAGGATCCCTTCGGAGCGATGGTGCACGTTGTGATCGCCGCGCCGGATGCGCCCTTCAGCTCGTCGCCGCTGCTACTGTCGAGCCTGGGCGCCAGCGACGGGCCCTGACCGATGCCGAAGCGAACAGCACTCATCACGGGCGGGGCAGGCTTCATCGGCTCGCACCTCCTCGAAGCCGTGATCGCCGAGGGCTGGGAAGCCGTGGTGGTCGATGACCTGTCGACCGGCCAGGCGCGCCACGTCCCCGACGAGGCGTCCCTCGAGGTCGTTGACCTCACCGACCGTGACGCATTGGACCGCACCATCGACGCGGCACGGCCTTCGGTCATCTTTCACCTGGGCGCGCAGGCCAGTGTCACCGTTTCCGTGAGCAATCCAACGCGTGATTGCGAGGTCAACGTGCTCGGCACGATGAACGTGCTCGAGGCTGCCACTCGTCACGGGGCGCAGGTGATCTTTACCTCCACAGGTGGCGCCCTGTATGGAAACGCGGCGCCCATCCCCACCCCCGAGGGCTTCATACCCGCACCGATCTCCCCGTACGGAGCTTCCAAGTGGGCGGCAGAGGCGTATCTGGTCACCTGGCGGGAAGCGAATCGGCTGCCGCACACGGTCTGCCGGCTGGGCAACGTCTACGGTCCTCGCCAGAGCCCCCACGGCGAGGCGGGGGTGGTGGCGATCTTGAGCCACCGTCTCTGGCGCCGTGAGCCGCCGACGTTGTTCGGCTTCGGCAAGCCGACGCGCGACTACGTGCACGTTCACGACGTGACTCGCGCGCTCCTCGCGAGCGTCGGCACCGCCGGCACCTTCAACATCTCGGCGGGCGTCGAGACCAACGTCGTCCAGATCCTCCAGGCGCTTCAGGACGCGGCTGGAACCACGCTGACCCCCGAGCTCGCCCCGCTTCGCTCCGGCGAGCTCGAGCGCAGCTGCTTGGACCCGGGCCACGCCGCCGAGCAGCTGGGGTGGCGCGTCGAGGTGAACCTCCAGCAGGGAATCGAGCAGACCTACAGGACGCTGTCCGAGCAGTTCGAGGCCGACGCCCTCTCGCCTGACGCGCGCTGACTCAACGTCGCACGATCTGCCGTCACATCGTTTACTGTGACGTCGAGCACGGGTATCATCGCGGAGTGCGCGCAGATCCGGCAACCGCGCCAGCCGGCTGGATTCGGTGAGCCACCTGGATCCAGGAAGCCACGCGCAAGCGCGCGAGCGCTCGGCTCACGCGAGCGGTGTCGGCACCGAGCGCTCCGGCAACGATCTGACGGTCGAGCAGCTCGCGTTCGAGACGGGAATGTCGGTTCGGAATATCCGCTCTCACCAGGCGCGCGGGCTGCTCGCGCCGCCCGAGGTTCGCGCGCGTGTTGGCTATTACGGCGCCGAGCACGTCGCGCAGCTGCGGTTAATCCGCGACCTTCAGGACGAGGGGTTCAACCTGAACGGGATCAAGCGCCTACTCGATGACCCGCCGCGGACGGCGGAGCGTCTGTTGCGCTTCAAGCATGCCGTCCCGGCGCCGGTCGACTCTGGCTCGGTGCAGACCGTGACGCATGCCGAGCTGGCGGATCGCCTCCGGATCGACGGCGCCGCCGCGCAGGATCTGCTCGCGCGGGCGCGAGACCTCGGACTGCTCGTGCCGGTCGGCGATGACCGCTACGAGCTTCCGTCTCCCGGGTTCCTGGCCGCCGCCGAGGAGGTGGTCAGGCGCGGGATCCCGTTGCAGGCCGCGATCGCGGTGATCGAGAAGCTCGATCGGCACGGCGATGAGGTGGCGCGGCAGTTTGTGCGCCTGTTCCTCGAGGAGGTATGTCAGCCGTTTCACGAGGCCGACATGTCGCAGTCGCGACGGGCCGAGCTCGAGGAGGCGACCGAGCGCTTGCGCCCGCTCGTTTCGCAGGCGGTGCCGGCGATCTTCCTGCGCCGGCTGAGCGCACGCATCGAGGCGGCGCTCGCAGAGATCGCCGAGCGACTGGCCGAGGCGAGCGGATGACGGACGACGATGATCCGGACACGCTGCGCGGCGAGTTGCTTGACCGCTGGGAGCGCTCCGCGTCTGGCTGGTCGGCCCGGCGCGAGCGTGTGCGAGCGTTTGGGATGCCGGTCTCGCGCTGGATGATCGATACGGTGGCCCCGCGGCCTGGGGAGCGCCTGCTCGAGCTCGCGGCCGGGGTCGGCGATACCGGCCTGCTCGCGGCGCAGTCGCTCGGATCCTCGGGGACGCTGGTCAGCAGCGACGCCACCGAGGGGATGCTCGAGGCTGCCCGGGGGCGAGCGACGGAGCTCGGCGTCGAGAATGTGGAGTTCGCACGGCTCGAGCTCGAGTGGATCGATCTGCCCACCGCGAGCGTCGACGCCGTCCTGTGTCGCTGGGGATTCATGTTCGCGGTTGATCCCGGGACCGCGCTCGGAGAAACGCGTCGGGTGCTCCGTCCCGGGGGCCGGCTCGCACTCGCCGCCTGGGACACGCCAGAACGCAACCCCTGGGCGACGATCCCCACCCAGGCGCTCGTGGCGCTCGGGCACGTCTCACCTCCTGACCCGTCCGCGCCGGGAATGTTCGCGCTCGCAGCGCCTGGCAGGCTCGCGGCGCTGCTCGAGGGGGCGGGGTTCGTCGAGGTGAGAGTGGACGCCGTCGACTTCGAGGCGAACTACGACTCGGTCGACGCCTACGTCGAGGAGACTCGCGACCTGTCGCGTCAGTTCGGAGATGTCGTGAGCCGTCTGGCGCAAGCCGAACACGAGGCACTGCGCGCAGAGATCGGCGCGCTGGCGGCGGCGTTCGCCGCCAACGCCGGCGGAGCGCTGCGCATCCCAGCTCGGTCGCTGGTGGCCGCCGCGAGCTCCTAGACGGAGGCACCGGCAGCAGTCGGCGGCGTCATCGCTCGAGAGCGTGACGACGTGCGTGCGGTTGAAATCCTCCGTGCACGGCTGGGCAATTCCGAGAGCGCGGGCGATCATGGCCGCAATGCGACTGCGAATTCTGTGCCCACTCGCCGCGCTCGCGGCGCTCGTTCTCGCGGCGCCCGCCGCGGCCACCATCCACGTCGTCGCCCCAGGCGAGACCCTGACCTCCGTTGCCGCGGCCGACGGCCTCGGCATCGCACAGCTCGCCGCGGCCAACGATCTCTCCCCGACCGCCGAGCTGATCTCCGGTCAGACGCTCGTGATCCCACCGCAGACCGCCGGCGCGGTCTGGAGCGGCTCGACTCAGGTCGCGGTGACGCCCGCAAGGACCAACGAAGGGTCCTATGTCGTGCAGCCGGGCGACACCCTGACGGCGATCGCCGAGCGCGCAGGCACCACCGTCGCGAGCCTTGCGGCTGCGAACGATCTCAACCCGAATCGATATCTGCTGATCGGAACCGTCCTGAATCTGGATGGAATCGCGTCCGCGAGCTCCGAGGCGCCGGGGAGCACGGGGAGCACAGCCGGCACGGGCCTCCCCCCGTATCCGACGCCTGAGCGAGTCAGCGCTGACGAGGTCGGCTCGATCGCGGCCGCGGACGGCGTCCCGTCTTCGCTCGCCGACGCGATCGGCTGGCAGGAGAGCGGGTTCAACAACGACCTCGTGTCGCCCACCGGCGCGACCGGGGTGATGCAGATCGAGCCCGGGACGTGGGCGTGGATACAGAGGAGCCTCGCGAAGGGAGAGCTCGCCTCTGCGAGCGCCCACGACAACGTGCTCGGGGGAGTCATGCTCCTGCACCAGCTCCTGGCGGATACCGGTGATGATTCGGCGCTCGCCGCGGCCAGTTACTACCAGGGCCTTGCGTCCGTCCAGCGGTCCGGTATGTACCCGTCGACGCAGGCCTACGTCAACGACGTGCTGGCGCTTCAGGACCAATTCGCTCGTCCCTGAGTCCCTCCCGGTGGGGCGGGACGGCTGCGCTCCCGCGGCGCAGGCGCCGGAGCAGCCAGGGGTGTCGCGCGAGATCGGAGTCGCCGGTCACCGGGGCAGGTGAGGCAGACTTCGTGACGTCGTCGAGGGCACGTGGGCGCTGATCTGAAGAACGGTTTCAGATCGCGACCTCGCGAAGCTTTTCCTGATAGCCTCGCGCCCACAAAACGAGCCGAGTCGCCGAACCACCCGTGGTCGGCGAGCGGGGGAACCAAACGCGACCGAAAGGTCGCTGGGGCGAATCGCCGCATAACTGCGGCGTAGCGCAGCGCGCGAGCCCGGCAGCTAACTCCGCAGGCTCTCATGACGTGAGAAGGGAGCCGGTGTGGAGACCACGCGAAATCTTGGTCGCGCTGAGGTGTGTGCGAAATCGTTGGAGCGGCCGCTCGCGCGTCGGGCGGCCCGCTGGCAGCGCCGCGCTCGGGCCGCACGCGCCGATTCCCCTTCGCCGCCGCCACGAGCGCACATCGACGAAGCCTGGTTCGTGCATGACACCGGCACCGGGGAAGACGGACGCATCGAGCACCGGACCGCGAGACTCCTCGCGCCCGACCGCATCCGGCTGACCTACGACGACATCCTCGGTCCGAAGACGAGAACGAACTTCCGGCGGCGACTGCTCAGCCATGCATCCGGTTCGGCGGACGCTGCCCACCTCTTGAACCTGCTCGCCGACTACTCACAGCCGCTGTGGTGAGTCGGTCGGCTTCCTCCGCGCGCCGCGGCAATCCAGCCCACAGCAAGAAAGAGGATCTCGCGTGAACGCAGCCGTCTACCGTATTCGTCGCGCAGCGGCGCTCGCCGCTCTCGGGTGCCGCGCGGTGGTCACTCTCGCCGTGACGCGCGCTTCGGCGCGCCGATCGCCGGCTGCGCTCCTCGCGATTGCTGCGACGCTCGCGGTGAGCCTCCTCGCAACGGCGTCGGCGTTCGCGACGACCGGTGTGTACTGGGGCGCGACGATCGGCACTCAGTTCACGGGAAGAGAGGCTCCGTGGGACATGAGCGCGGTAACCGCTTTCTCGCAGCGGGACGCTGGAGGTAAGGCGCCGTCTCTGGTCAGCTGGGGGAGCTCGTTCTACAGCACGGCGAGCTGTCAGGGCTATTGCTCGTTCCAACAGGCGCAGTACCAGAGTGTCGCCTCATATGGGGGCATTCCCGTGATTTCGTGGGAATCCGTGGACTCGGACTCGGACTCGGCCTACACCGACGCTGAGATCGCCGCGGGCGCGCAGGACGCGTACATCACTGCGTGGGCCGAGGCCGCGAAGGCCTGGGGCCATCCGTTCTTCCTGCGCTTCGACTGGGAGATGAACGGCAGCTGGTTCCCGTGGGGAGTGGGGTACAACGGGAATACGGCCGCCTCCTACGTGGCGATGTGGCAGCACGTGCACAACATCTTTACCAGCGTTGGTGCCACCAACGTGAACTGGGTCTGGTGCCCCAACATCGACCCGGCCGATGGGCTTGCCCCCCTGGCGAGCCTGTATCCCGGCAACCAATACGTCGACTGGACCGGCCTCGACGGATACAACGCGAACACCACGAACTGGAATCGTCAATGGGACTCATTCGCCACCCTGTTCGGCTCGACTTACGCGACGATCACCGGGTCAATCGCGCCGAGCAAGCCGATGATGCTTGGTGAGGTCGCTTCGACCGAGAGCGGCGGCTCGAAGGCGCAGTGGATCGCGGCCATGTTGGACGTCCTGCCGTCCCAGTTCCCCGACATCCACGCGTTCCTGTGGTACGACGTCAACACTGTCGGAACGGGTGGATACTCGGATTGGCCGATTGAGAGCTCGGCCTCCGCCCAGGGAGCGTTCACGAGCGGTATCGCGAGCTCCACCTACGAAAGCAACCATTACGCGTCGCTGACGTCACCGATCCCCGTGCCGGGGGCGGCCACGACGACGACCAGCACGACGCTGCCAAAGGCGAGCACGGCCGCCAGCGCAGCTCGCACAGAACCGAGCGTCGGCGTCGCTGCCGTCGGGCCGGCCATCACCGCGGCACAGAAGAAGCGTGCCAAGACCGGCCGGCACAAGAGCCGCAAGCGGACTCGCCGGACCCGCCGGACTCGGCGAGCCTCCTGGGGGCGGGTCGTATGCGCCCAGGTCAGCTCGACGCGGCGTCATCCTGCTGCGCGCCGCCACGGGCGGCCGGCGAAGCGATCAAGTGACTTAGTCTGCCGAGCGCGAGCTCGAGCGCGTTCGTCGTAAGGCGGACCCTGAGCTCGCCTCGCTCGGCGGCCCGCTACGCTGCGCGGCATGTTCTACGACGACGACGCCGACCTCTCGCTGCTCGAAGGCAAGACCGTGGCCATCATCGGCTACGGCTCTCAGGGCCACGCGCATGCTTTGAATCTGAAGGACTCGGGGGTGGATGTCGTCGTCGGCCTGAGGGTGCAGTCAGCAAGCGTCGGGAGGGCACGTGAACACGGTCTCGAGGTCATCGATCCCGCCGACGCTGCCAGCCGCGGCGACGTCGTGATGATGCTCGTACCGGATGAGCTCCATGGTCAGGTATGGGAGTCAGGCGTCAAGGATGGGATCGCTCCCGGAAATCTGCTGCTGTTCGGACACGGGTTCTCGATCCATTACGAGCAGGTCGTCCCGCCGCCCGATGTCGACGTCGCCCTCGTGGCCCCGAAGGGTCCCGGGCACCTCGTCCGCCGACAGTTCCTTGAGGGTTCGGGGGTTCCCGGCCTGGTCGCCGTCGATCAGGACCCGACGGGGAACGCGCTCGCGCTCGCGCTCGCCTACGCCAAGGGCATCGGTTGCACGCGCGGAGGCGTGATCGAGACGACCTTCAAGGACGAGACCGAAACCGACCTGTTCGGCGAGCAGGCGGTCCTCTGCGGTGGCGTGACCGAGCTCGTCCGTGCCGGTTACGAGACGCTGGTGGGCGCGGGCTACGACCCGCGGCTGGCGTACTTCGAGTGCCTCCACGAGCTCAAGCTCATCGTCGATCTCATGTACGAGAAGGGGATCGCCGGGATGCGCTACTCGATCTCAAACACCGCCGAGTACGGGGACCTGACGCGCGGTCGGCGGGTCATCGGCGCGGAATCCCGCGCCGCGATGGGGCAGATCCTCGCGGAGATCCAGTCGGGCGATTTCGCGCGGGAGTGGATCGCCGAGAACCGCGCCGGCCAGGAGAGCTTCAAGCGCATGCGCGAGGAGCAGGCGGGGCATCAGGTCGAGGTCATCGGGCGCGAGCTGCGCTCGCAGATGGACTGGATCCAGACCGAGTTCGAGGAGTAGCTCGGACGCAGCTCGGCCGCCGGTAGCGGCCACAGCCAGTTTGACCGGCGGGCGCGGCACGGCCCGTTTGCGGGGCCTGCTCAGCATCACGGCGCCCGCCGCCGGTGTCTCTGTGGGCCTCAGTTGCCGACTTGCTCGAGCGCTCTGGGCCTCCGCCAACGGCCTGGCAGGTAAACGTGCGTCCACTGTCGCTCGTCGCTGTGATGGTTGCGGAGCTCTGAGCCGATCGGTGGCTCATGAACGAAACCGCCAACACCGCCGGACTCGAAGCTCCCCGCCCCACCGGCACGCGCCCGTGGCGGGTCATGCTCCTCGCAATCACGCTCGCGATCGCGATGGCGGTGGCTCTGAGCATGGCGGGGACCGCCTCGGCGTCGACGACGCCCGGTGTCTACTGGGGCGCGACGATCGGCACCCAGTTCACCGGCACTTCGGCTCCGTGGGACATGAGTTCAGCGACGAACTCGGTGACCGATTTCGCCAAGCAGGACGCCGGCGGTAAGGGCCCCTCGCTGATCAGCTGGGGCAGCTCGTTCTACAGCACTCCTTACTGCGCTGGCGATTGCACGTTCCAAGAGACGGCTTCGCAGTATGTGAACTCCTACGGCGGGATTCCGGTGATCTCGTGGGAGACGGTCGACTCGGACTCGGGGTCATCCACGAGTGCCTATAGCGACGCGGCGATCGCGGCGGGCTCGCAGGACGCGTACATCACTGCCTGGGCCAAGGCCGCGAAGGCCTGGGGCCATCCGTTCTTCCTGCGCTTCGACTGGGAGATGAACGGCAGCTGGTTCCCCTGGGGCGTGGGCGCCAACGGGAACACCGCCGCGTCCTACGTCGCGATGTGGCAGCACGTGCATACCATCTTCACCAGCGTCGGCGCCACCAACGTGAACTGGCTGTGGTGCCCGAACATCGACCCGGAAAACACGCTGGCTCCCCTCGCGAGCCTCTACCCCGGGAACGGTTATGTGGACTGGACCGGCCTCGACGGATACAACTTCAACACCAGCAACTGGAACGGCACGTGGGACTCGTTCGCCTCTCTGTTCGGCTCGACCTACGCCGCGATCACCGGGTCCATCGCTCCGAGCAAGCCGCTGATGGTGGCCGAGGTCGGCTCGACCGAAACCGGCGGCTCCAAGGCACAGTGGATCACCGACATGCTCAACGTCCTGCCCACCCAATTTCCCAACATCCACGGCCTCATGTGGTACGACGTCGACAGCCACCAGAACGGATACTCGGATTGGCCGCTCGAGAGCTCGAGCTCCGCCAAGGCCGCATTCGCGACCGGCATCGCGAGCCCGCACTACACGAGCAACACATACGCGTCGATGACCACGTCACTGATCTCCGCACCGATGACGACCGCCACGACGTCGGCGACGACGCGTCACGGCAAGGACGTGCGCGTCGACACCAAGCGCGTCGACACCAAGCGCGTCGACGCCAAGCGCGCCCACGCTCGGCTGCACAAGCGCACCACCCGGGTCTAACCCGCGAGCTCGGCGCGGTCAGGGCCGACTCAGCGACGAGCAGAGGTCCCACAGCTTCTGCCGGTCTTCCGGGGTGTCCTCGGAGGCGCCGAGCAGGTAGTGCGTGGGGCGCGGGCGGCGATCGTGCCAGAACTTCCCCGTGCTCTCGAGCGCCTCGGGCGCCGCACCGAGCCAGACGATCGTGTCAGCCCCCTGCTCGGGCGTTCGGATGATCGGCCGGGTGAGCATGAGAAACACCGGCATCGCCTCCTGGACGCCCTTGGTGTCGACCCAGCCAGGGTGCATCGCATGGACGACCACGCCGGTCCCTTTCAACCGCTCCGCCCACTGCTCGGTGATGACGACCTGCTCGCGCTTAGTGCGCGCGTAGAGCTTCTTCGGCCCGTAGCCGGTGTGCTCGGACTGCAGGTCCTCGCCGGGGAGGCTCTGGTTGTACATGCCGCCGGAGCTGACGTTGATCACTCGGGCGGGCGCGCTCCGCGCGAGCAGCTCGCCGAGGGTGGATGTCAGCACGAAGGGCGCGAGGACGTGGGTTGCGAACATCAGCTCGTTGCCGTCGACCGAGTGCTCGCGGTGATCGGGCATCGCACCGGCGTTGTTGACGAGCACGTCGAGCCGCGGCTCCGCGGCCTTGAAGCGCTGCGCGAACGACCGCAGCTCTTCGAGGCTGCTGACGTCGCAGGCGACGCCCCGCGCATCGGAACCGGGCACCGCGCGCCGGATCTCGCCGACGGCATCCTCGGCACGTCGCTGATCGCGACTGAGCGCCCGGACGCTCGCGCCCAAGCGAGCGAACCCCTGACAAGCCGCCAGGCCGATCCCCGATGTCGCGCCCGTGACGAGCACGACTTTGCCGTCCATCCGTGGAGGATCAGCCGGCCAGCCCGCCAGGTGCCGACGGACTGCCAGACCGACGTTCCCGTAGCCCAAGACGATCGTTCGGTCCAGCAGCGTGTCGATCGTGTTCGACAGGTGGTCCACCATCGGTCCTCAGGCGGCGCGGGCGTGCGGGACCATCCGCAGCCGCTCCGGGAGGAGCGGGAGCACCGCGCGCTTGACGTACTCGGCGCCACCGGCGACGAGCGCGGTGCGGACGATCGCCGGTGGCACCGGCGAGAAGCCGTACTGGCGGCGGATCTGGGCGGGAAGCAGCGCGATCGTTACGAAATTGACGGTCTCCACCAGCGGGCGCGCTCTCCGAGGCACGGGCGGCTCGAGCACGATCTTCCGCGCCCGCCTGCGAGCCCACTCGGTGACGAACAGCCGGTCGCCGTCGAGCATCTTGCGGCGGTACGCGTCGAGATCGTCGATCGTGGCCGGGAGGGAGTGCTCGCGCAGTCCGAACAGCCGTCCCACGACCTTGTAGTCCTCCCAGTACGCCGCCTCCTCCCGGCGGGACAGGGAGCCAACGTACTTGCGGTACACGACGAGCCCCGAATCGACGAGCGTGAACAGCACCCACAGCAACAGGTCCGGATCGTCGGCGCGATACGGCGTACCTGCGGCGTAGGGCCCGACCGTCTCGGTGAGACGACCCCGCACCCGGCGGTGCATCGCGCGAACCCGCCGGCTGACGTCGTCGGCCTCCGCGCGCGAGCCGAACCCGATCATGCTGAGCGTCTGGGCGGTTCGCGCGAGACGCTCGTAGGGCTCGTCCAGCGCGCTCGAGTGCGCGAGCAGACCCGAGACCGCGAGCGGGTGGGCCGCCTGCATCAACAGCGCTCGAGGGCCGGACAGGACGAGCGCGCGTTCGCGATGGATCCGGCGGAGCATCGAGCCGTCGTCGAAGTAACCGGTCATGCCGCGTCCTCAGCCGAGCCGGGGAGGGCGACTCCCGGCTCCCGGGCCGCCGTTCGGAAATTCTCATACACTCGTAGCGGGAATCTCGACATCGCGTACAAGGAGACTACTTGAGTGGCCTCACGATCGGGCAGTTCGTCGAGCGGACTGGGGTGGCAGAAGGCACGCTGCGGATGTGGGAGCGTCGCCATGGCTTCCCCCTACCTCAGCGGCTACCGAGCGGCCACCGACGCTACAGCGAGGCCGACGTCGAGCTCGTCCGGCGCGTCGCGTCCGAGCGCTCGGTCGGCATGTCCCTCTCGGGCGCGATCGCCCGGGTCAAGGGTTTCACCGCGGCGCCGACGCCGTCGGTGTATGCGGCGCTGCGACGCCGGCGGCCAGAGCTCGAGCCGCGGACGCTGCGCCGGTCGGTGCTGATCGCCTTGACCCACGCGATCGAGGATGAGAGCCTTGCGCGCGCCGCGCGCCCGCTGCTCTTCGCGTCGTTCCAGAGTCAGCAGTTCTACCGCCAAGAGCAAGCACGCTGGCGCGAGCTGGCACGGGGCGCGGAGCTGACGCTGGCCTTCGCGGACTTCGACCGGGTGCGCACCCCGCGTGACGGCCCCGCCGAGATCCCGGTCGACCGCAACCACCCCCTCGCGCGAGAATGGATCGTCGTCTGTTGCGCTCCCCACCACGCGGTCTGCCTCGCCGCCTGGGAGCTGCCCCCGATCGCCACCGGTGCTCGGCAGCACCGGTTATTCGAGGCGATCTGGAGCGTCGAGCCCGACGTCGTGTGGGAGGCATCACGCATCTGCGCCGGCGTCGCCGCCGCCAAGCGCTCGGCACTGATCGACCCGGTGCGAGCGCGGCTCGAGTCGGTTCCCGGACCCCCGACGGTCGAGCAGCTGAGGCTCGCGACCGCGATTACCAACCGCATGCTTTCTTACTTGTCTTGAGCGAACGCTCGCGGGCGCAATGCGCCACATTCACGGCTGATTGACCCGTGGGGTGGCGGCACGCGTATACCTTCCGTGCCCGCCGCCATGGTGGGCCCTCCCAACTCACCATGAACGAACTCACTCTATGAGAATTGCCATCATCGGCGCGGGGGTCTCCGGCCTCGTCGCCGCCCACCTGCTGCATCGCGAACACGACGTGTCGGTCTTCGAGGCGGCCGACTGGATCGGCGGCCACACCCACACGGTACGCGTTGATGCCGCGGACGGCGCCCATGACGTGGACACCGGCTTCATCGTCATGAACGACCGCAACTACCCGAATTTCGAGCGCCTGCTCGGCAAGCTCGGCGTTCCCACGCAGCCGAGCAATATGAGCTTCAGCGTCTCCGACGGTCGCAACTTCGAGTACAGCTCGACCTCGCTCGGCGGGCTGTTCGCCAACCCCCGCCACCTGGCCTCGCCGCGGTTCCTGCGGATGCTCGCTGACGTCCGCCGCTTCCAGCGTGAAGCCCGGGAGCTGCTGGCGAGCGATGGCGACGGCCCGTCCCTGCGCGATTACCTCGAGCAGCGCTCCTACTCGCGTGACTTCGTCGAACGACTGATCGTCCCCCAGGCCGCCGCCGTCTGGTCGGCGGACCCCGGTCAGATGTGGACCTTCCCGGCCCGCTTCCTGGCTCAGTTCTTCGATAACCACGGGATGCTCGGCCTGGGCAGTCGGCCGAAATGGCGCACAATCGTCGGCGGCTCTCATCGTTACGTAGAACGGCTCACGGCGCCGTTCAACGAGCGCATCCGGCTCTCGCATCCCGTGAGTGCGATCTCGCGCGTCGGTGATCGCATCGAGGTGACCGCCGGCGGCGACGAGCCGCGTCGCTTCGATCGCGTGATCATCGCCACGCACTCCGATCAGGCGCTCGCCATGCTCGCGAATCCGAGTGATCGCGAGCGCGAGATCCTCGGCGCCATCCCCTACCAACGCAACGAGGTGGTGCTCCACACCGATCGCCGGCTGCTTCCGCGCCGACGTCGCGCGTGGGCCAGCTGGAACTATCACCTCGACACCGACGGCGGCGGCTCGAGCGTCACCTACCACATGAACCGCCTCCAGAGCCTGAAGGCAACCGACGAGCTCTGCGTCACGCTCAACCTCACCGACCGCATCGAACCTGCACACGTACTCGGCAGCTGGCACTATGCACACCCGGTGTACACCTCCGCGGGTATGGCGGCCCAGCGCCGGCGCAGCGAGATCGACGGCGTCGACAGGATTCACTACTGTGGCGCCTATTGGGGATGGGGATTCCACGAGGACGGGGTCGTGAGCGCAATGCAGACGTGCACGTCACTTGGAGGCCGGCTATGAGCACCGCCAGCGCCATCTACGAGGGCGTCGTCGCTCACCGTCGCTCCGAGCCGCGAGAGCACGCGTTCTCGTATCGCGTGCTGATGATGTACCTCGATCTCGGCGAGCTGCCACAGCTCTTCGACGGGAATCTCCTGTGGTCCTCGCGATGGCCGGCGCTCGGTTGGTTCCGCCGCTCGGATTACCTCGGCGACGCTGGGGTGCCCCTGGATCAGGCAGTGCGCGAGCTCGTCGTCGAGCGCACGGGCTACCGGCCCGAGGGGCCGGTGCGCGTGCTGACGAACGTACGGTGCTTCGGGCACTGCTTCAACCCGGTGAGCTTCTACTACTGCTTCGATCCCGACGGTCAGCAGGTGCAGGCGATCGTCGCCGAGGTGTCGAACACACCGTGGGGTGAGCGGCACGCCTACGTCTCGCGCGAGCTGACGAGCCGGCACGCCAAGGTGCTGCACGTCTCGCCGTTTCTCGAGCTCGACCACGAGTACGAGCTGCGCCTGAGCCCGCCGGGCGAGCGCCTCGCGGTCTCGATCGGCGCCGACCGCGGCGGTCGGCGCGCCTTCGACGCCACGCTTGCGCTCGAGCGCCGCCCGCTGACCAGCCGGTCGCTCACGAAGATCTTGCTCGGACATCCGCCGATGTCGATGAAGGTCAGCGCGGGGATCTACGCGCAGGCCCTCCGGCTCTGGCTCAAGGGCGTTCCGGTGCAACCACATCCCAAGGAGGCGACGCGATGAGCTCGACCACGTTGTCACGCGCAGTGAGCGTGCGCTTGCTCCACCGGTTACGTGGGGGCCAGCTGACGGTGATTGAGGAGAACGGCCAGACGCTCACGTTCGGCGAGCCCTCGTCGCTCGCGACCACCGTGACGATCCGCGATCCGCGGGCGTGGCGGGAGTGGCTGCGAGGCAGCTATGGGCTCGCGTCCTCGTACGCTGACGGGTTGTGGGAATGCGACGATCTCGTCGTGCTGACCCGGATCGCCGCGCGCAATGTCGCCACGCTCGACCGCCTCCGTGCCCGCCTGGCCCCGATCAGGCTTCCGATCCAGCGGGTCACCCGGCGCCTGCACGCGCCCACGATCCGGCGCAGCCGCCGCCAGATCGCCGCCCACTACGACCTCGGCAACGAGCTGTTCGCGACCTTCCTCGACGAGACGATGATGTACTCGTCGGCCTACTTCCCCTCGCCCGAGTCCACCCTGCTCGAGGCATCGAAGGCCAAGCTCGACCGCGTCTGCCGCAAGCTCGACCTCGGTCCTGCGGACCACCTGCTCGAGATCGGGACGGGGTGGGGGGGACTCGCTGTCCACGCGGCCGGTCAGTACGGCTGCCGGGTGACGACGACGACGATCTCCCGCGAGCAGTACGACCTCGCGACCAAGCGGGTGCGCGAGGCAGGGCTGGAGGATCGCGTCACCGTCCTCCTCGAGGATTACCGCAACCTCGTTGGCTGCTACGACAAGCTCGTCTCGATCGAGATGATCGAAGCCGTCGGCTGGCGCTACTTCGACACCTACTTCCGCCGCTGCGCGCAGCTCCTGAAGGCGAACGGGGCGATGCTCCTCCAGGCGATCACGATCGACCACAGCGCCTACGAGGTGGAGAAGGAGGGCCGCAGCTTCATGAAGGACCTGATCTTCCCCGGCGGATGCCTGCCCTCGCTCGAGGTCATCGAGCGCTGCGTCGTGCGCACCGGCGTTCTCCGTACGGTCGAGATCGAGGACATCACCCCGCACTACGTGCGCACGCTGGGCTGCTGGCGCGAGCGCTTCGACGCTGCGACCGCGCGACTCGAGCGGCTCGGCTACGACAGCCGCTTCCAGCGCCTGTGGAGGCTCTACCTCAGCTACAGCGAGGGGGGATTCGCGGAGCGCCGGATCCAGGACGTGCACGTGCTGATCAGCAAGCCAGGGCGCACGCCGGCGTGGAGGTCGGCCACCTCGCGCGATCCCGAATGGGCGATCGGCGTGAGCAAGGCAGCCTGAGCATGGGGCGGGCGGGGTGAGCAAGGCAGCCTGAACGGGGGCGGGCGGCCCGAGCCCGATGCCGGGCAGCTCAGCGCCCGGTGGCCAGCCGCGCGAGATGCGCGCGCCAGGCTCCCTCGATGTGGACGAAGGCCCGGCCGTGGAAGGCCTTACTGAGGGCGGCGCGGGATCCCTGGGGGTGTAGCCGGCACGCGAGCTCGACGGCTCGCTGCTCGCCCTCCTCGCGCACAAGCAGGTCGATCACCGTTCCGCCGAGCAACGGGGCGTCGCGTAGGCCGGGTGGAAACGCGGGCGTGCCGCCGTCGTGTAAGCGCCGCGCGATCGCGGGCCGGGCGTGCTCGGTCTGGCCGGCGAACCAGCGGGCCGCGCCGTCCAGGAGCCACGCCCAGCGGAGCTCGAGGACGATCCGTCCGGGCGTCCAGTTGCGTGGCAGATCATGGTTGTTTTCTTGGATCACGCGGCGTGCATAGAGCGCCGCCGGGACCTTCGCGAGCATCTCGCGCGACCCCGGGACGTTCGACGCGCGTGCTTTCAGGGCCGCCGGCGTGAGGATGTGGAGCTCGGTGGCATCCGCCCATCCCGCCACATAGCGGCGGGCCGCGGGATCGGTCGTGAGCCAGGTCAGCGGGAGCAGTGGGTTCGTCAACGCAAGCCTCAGCGTCGACGAGTGGAGCACGACCGTGAGCCCGTCCACGGTCTTCGGGAAGAGGCGGGAAAGGCGGTCGCGCGTCAGTTCGAGCGAGTGCAGAACGCGGTCGGTGGCGTCCGCGTCCGCGGATTCGTGCCGCGCCCGGAAGGACGGCGATGCAGACTCGACCCAGGCCATCTCACGGAGACGGCCGCTGCTCCGCGACGCCCCAGGGGTGTCGTGGAGCAGCGACCGTTCAGACCAGGACGGGCTGGCGGTCTGAGGCGATCGCCGCGATCTCCTCGGAGGCGCGCTCGAACTCGTCGTCGGACAGGACGGGCGTGCCCTCGAAGGGCAGCTCACGGGTGAGCTCCAGCCACGACCGGCAGCCGCCATAGTCCTCGCGGACCTTGACCGTGACCGGGCGCGGGATGCGGTATGTGCGCAGCAGCACCACGTGCAGCGGGTGTCGCCGCTTCCAGGCCAGCCGCTTCTCGGCGTAGTCGGTCGTCCAGACGTAGAACGGCGACAGCGCATCGACGGCGCGGCGGTCGGTGATCGTGTAATGAGCAGCGACCTCGGCCCAGGCGCGGATTCGCACCCGATCGGGCTGGGGGATGTCGCCGTCGCGATGCAGCGCGTGCGGCGGCTCGCCCTCGCTCCAGACGCCCTCTTCGAGTGCCCTCGTCAGCTCTGGCTGATGGGACTCACGAACGAGGTCGGAGCGCTGATGGTCGAACGTCGGATAGAGGAAAAAACGCTCGTATTCGAGTTTGAAATGTTTCTCGGGCTCGCGGATACCGCCCTTGCGAAGGGTGAGGAGCTGTTCGCCTTCGGCGAGCGCTCGTACGGTCACGGCCCATTCTTTGATAGCAATCGGCATTTATCAGAGGGGGAAGGGGAAAGGAGATGAACCCGTGCGTGGAAATAAGCAATCTCCGCAGCGGGAATGGACATTCTACGCGAAGCTCGCGAAATTCCAAAATGTCCCAGCAAAATAGCCAACTTTTATGAGGTCTAGGGGATTGGATGGCCGCTCGAGGCGTGCTCGGTTCGCACGCGGGCCGGCTGCGGCGCGCGGGCGATCGATCGGAGATCAGGCGGGCCCGGCGGGGGCGATCCAGCTGAGATCGGGTCGCCGAGCCCGGGGCGATCGACCGGCCGTCAGGTGACCGGCCCGGGGGCGAGCCACCGGAGATCAGGTTACCGGAGCGGCACTTACTGACCTACCGCTTGGTTGATTTTTGGCCCGTCCGACGCTACCGTGGGCGGCATGGCGTCGGCCGCCAAGACCCAGTCTCTGTTCGAGCCGTTCGCACTCGGTCGGCTGACGCTCAAGAACCGGGTGATCATGGCGCCGATGGGGACGTGCCTCGACCGCGGCGGGTTCATCACCGATGAAGCGATCGCCTATTACAAGCGGCGAGCGCAAGGGGGTGTCGGCACGATCACCGTCGAGGGCTGCCTGGTTTCCCCGGACACCGTCGGCCCCGAGCCGAAGATCCACGGCCCTCAGTACGTCGCCGGTCTGGCCCGTCTCGTCGAGGCGTTGCGACCGTACGACGTGACGGTCGGTGTCCAGCTGATGCATCCCGGGCGGCAGGTGGTCGCCGGTCCGAGCGTGGCACCGTCGCCCGTCCCGCTCAATTCCGCCGCCCCGACTCCGCACGAGCTGACCCCGGCGGAGATCGCCACGATCGTTGCCGATTACGGGCGGGCTGCGGCCCTGGCCCGCGAGGCGGGATTCGACTTCGTCGAGGTGCACGGCGCCCACGGGTATCTACCGTCGGATTTCCTCTCGCCACTCGTCAACCGCCGAGAGGACGAATATGGCGGCACGCTCGCGAACCGAGCGCGCTTCAGTCTCGAGATCGCGATCGCGATCCTCGAGGCGACGAGCGACGACTACCCGCTGATCTGGCGGATCAACGGTGACGATTGCGTGGCCGGTGGTTTCGGTCCTGACGAAGCGCCCGAGGTTGCGCACTGGCTCGAAGAGGTCGGCGTCGCCGCGATCAGCGTCTCCGGGGGCACCTGGCACACGCTGCACGTGACGCTCGCGCCGATGTTCGTACCCCGCGGTCACATGATCGCCCTTGCCGCGCGGGTCAAGCAGGCGGTGGACGTGCCGGTGATCGCGGTCGGGCGCCTCGATGACCCGGTGCTCGCCGCCAAGGTGATCGCCGACGGGCACGCCGATCTCATTCTCCTTGGTCGCGCGCTGATCGCCGAGCCCGACTGGCCGCGCAAGGTGGAGGCTGACGCCGCGGAATCGTTGCGTCCATGCATCGCCTGCAACGCGTGCGTCGACCTCGTGGGCCGCGGCGAGCCAGCCCGGTGCTCGGTGAATCCAGAAGTCGGGCGCGATCTCACCTGGGAGGTCGTGCCGGCCGAGCGCCCGCGGCGAGTGATGATCGTCGGCTCCGGTCCGGCGGGTATGGAGACGGCGCGGATCGCGCGGATTCGTGGCCACGAGGTGTCGATCTGGGAGCGTGGGACGAGACTCGGCGGCAAGCTCGAGGTCGCCGGCCTCGCCCCGAGTAAGCGCGAGGTCCTGCGCTTCCGTGACTTCCAGGTGCAGACGCTCCACGAGCTCGAAGTGGACGTTCATCTGGGGGTCGACGTAACGCCCGAGACCGTTGCCTCAGAGGGTCCCGACGTCGTCGTGCTCGCGATCGGGGCCGAACCGCTCGTGCCGCCGATCCCAGGCATTTCGGGCGCGAACGTCTTCGACGCCCAGGCGCTGCTCACGGGGGAGGTGCCGGTCCGCTCAGACCAGCGCGTCGCGATCGTCGGAGGGAGCGCGACCGGGTGCGAGGCGGCCGAGCTGCTCGTCGAGATTGCGGCCGAGGTCGCAATCCTCGAGATGCGACCGGCGATCGGTCAGGGGATCGAGCCGATTACCCGTCGTCACCTGATCCGGCACCTGAAGGACCGCGGGGTCCGCGTGCTGACTCGCGCCAAGGTGATCATGATCGAACCAGAATGCGTGCTCTACGAGACGGCCGACGGCTCGATCGTCGAGGTGGCCGTCGACCTGGTTGCGCTCGCGCTCGGCTGGCGTCCTCGCGGGAACGAGCTCGCCGAGCAGCTTGACGGGATCGAGGTCGTCGTCCTCGGCGACGCCTCGAAGCCCGCGGACTTCGTCCACGCGATCAACGCCGGCGCGGACGCCGGCCTGACGATCTGAGCCCACGAAGAGCTCCGGGCGGGTTATTGTTGACGCCACAGCGGCGTGTTGGAACATGTTGACGCCGTCGTGGTGTGCTGGTACGGTCAACCAATCGATTGGTTGGTTCAAGAGGGTCGTCTGACGAAAGGCGGAGGATATGAGCGAGAGTGTGTATCGCGTCACCGAAGTGATCGGAACGAGCACCGAGTCGTGGGAGGCCGCCGCGCGCATCGCGGTTGAGACGGCGGCGAAGACCGTGCGCGAGCTGCGGGTCGCCGAGGTCGTTCGTCAAGACGTGACGATCGAGGACGGGAAGATCTCCGGTTATCGGGTTCGGCTCGGCATCTCGTTTAAGTACGCGTCCGGCGACTGACCGGCACATACGCTTGCGCCGCCCCTAGGCCCGCCTGACCTCGAGGATCGACCGCCTCCGGCGCGCCACGATCCGCTGGCTCGAGAGCGCTTTCCCGTCAGCGCCTGGCAGCCGGCTTGGGCGCCTCGGTGATGCCGCGGTCAACGAGCTCTGCCGCGATCCGCTCTCGGAGCACGAACTTCTGGATCTTGGCCGTGGCCGTTGCCGGAAACTCCTCGATGAAGCGCACGTAGCGAGGCACCTTGTAGGTCGCGATGCGACCGATGCAGTAGTCGATCAGCTCCCCCTCGGTCGCCTCACCACCGGGGATGAGCTGCACGAAGGCTGCGGGCACCTCTTGGTATCGACCGTCCGGCGCCCCGACGACAGCCACGACGGCCACGGCGGGATGCGTGATGAGGTATCCCTCGATCTCAGCCACCGAGACGTTCTCGCCTCCCACCTTGAGCATGTCCTTGAGCCGGCCCATGAACGCGACTGTGCCGTCCTCCTCCCAGCGCAGGATGTCGCCGGTGCGAACCCAGCCGTTCGCGTCGATGACTTCCGCGGTCGTCTGCGGGTTGGCGTAGTAGGCGGAGAACGTCGTGACGCCGCGGAAGTAGAGCTCTCCGGGTACGCCCGGCGGGCACTCCTCGCCGCTCTCGAGGTCGCGGATGCTCACCTCCATCCCGGGCAGCGGCCTTCCCGAGGTGTGCGTCCGCGAGTGCAGCGAAGAGCTCGGATCGGTGATGCACATCGAGCCGCACGACTCCGTGAGGCCGAAACACGACACCTGCACGGCGTGGGGGACCCGCTCCTGCATCCGCTCCATGGCCTCCGGCACGGCGACGTTCATCACCAGGCGCAGCGCGCTCAGATCGGCTTCGCCGAACCGTGGGTGGTCGAGGAGCGCCACCCAGATGAGCTCGAACGCGGGGAAGGCGGCCGTGCATCGCTCCCGCTCGAGTTGGTCGAGCGCCTTCCCGGCTTCGAAGAATCCGGCGTGGCTGAAGCAGGCGCCCCTCGAGAATGCGCTGAGCAGCGTCTGCCAGCCCCCGACGTGAAAGAGGGCGAGTGGCGTCCAGAAGCGGTCTTCCGAGGTCAGTCCGAGGCGTCCGGCGCAGTTCTCCCCTTCAGCGAGCAGCGCCGCATGCGTGAGCATGCAGCCCTTCGGGTCGGAGGTCGTGCCCGACGTGTAGAGCAGCAAGACTGGATCGTCAGGCTGGGCGTGGCGCTCGAGCGCCACGACCTCGTCGGCGTCGACCAGCTCCGCGCCGGACTCGAAGTCGGGGTCCTCGCCGATCACCACGACTCGGCAGGCCTCTGGCGCCCCAGCCTCATCGATCAGCTCGAGAAACTCTCGCGAGGTGAGCAGAATCCGCAAGCCGGCGTGGTTCATGACGTAGGCGAGCTCGTGCGTCTTGTTGCGCGCGTTGATCGGCACGCACAGGGCTCCAATCCGCATCGCGCCGACGGCGAAGGAAACGAACGGCTCGCACCCCTCCCGCAACAGGACTCCGACTCGGTCGCCGGGCACGACACCGGCCGCACGCAGCAGACGCGCCGAGCGCACGGATGACGCCGCGAAATGCGAGTAGGTCGCCTCCAGCGCGGGGAACGCGACCGCAGGCGCGTCGGGAGCAGTCGCCGCCTGTGCGTCGAGTAGCTCAGGGACCGACCGCCAGCGTGCGGACGGGTGGCCGGCGGCCGAGCCGCCAGAGCTAACCTCGCCAACGGACATTGCGGTGCTCCCTTCCCTCGATCCTTGCTTCGTGGCTCCGCGCGCTCGGCACATCGCGCGCACGACGCAGGCTGATAGGCATATATTAAACCAAACGGTAGGTAGTAGAGTCTGACGCTGGTGTCAACCCTTCTCTTTCCCGACTCTTACGCCAGGAAGCATCCCGAAAAGGCGGCTTACGTGATGGCCGGCGCGGGGGACGCAGTGTCCTACGGCGAGCTCGTGGACCGGTCGCGTCGCGCCGCTCATCTCATGCGCTCGCTCGGCGCGGGGCGGGGGACGTGCATTGCGATCCTGATGGAGAACCATGTGCGCTTGTTCGAGCTCGCATGGGCGGCGCAACGAGCGGGTTTGCGCTACACGACGATCTCGCCGCGCCTGACCGTTGGCGAGATCGACTACATCCTTCGGGACTCCGGAGCGCGGCTCCTGTTCTCGAGTGTCGCAACGGCCGCCCTCGCGCGCGCCGCGAGCGAGCAGGCCGAGATGCCGACCTCGCCGATCGTGGTCGACCAGACGATCCCTGGGATCGCCGATTACGAGGACCTGTTAGCGGTTCAACCGCCGTCCCCGCTCGAGGACGAGGCCGAGGGAGTCGACTTCCTCTACTCCTCGGGCACGACCGGACGACCAAAGGCGATCAAGACCGAGCTGCCGCTGCACCCGATTGGTACTCCTCCGGCCATCGTTCCCTTGTTCGAGCGCCTGTACGGTTTCGCCGACGACACGATCTACCTCTCACCGGCGCCGCTCTACCACTCGGCGCCGCTGCGGTTCAACATGGCGGTCCAGCGGCTGGGCGCCACCAGCATCGTCATGGACAGGTTCGAACCGGCAGCTGCGCTCGAACTGATCGAACGCCACGCCGTGACCCACGTGCAAATGGTGCCGACCATGTTCGTCCGCCTGCTGCACCTGTCCGAGGACGAGCGCCGCCGATGGGACCTCTCGTCGCTGCGCGCGGTGATCCACGCGGCTGCCCCCTGTCCGGCCGAGATCAAGGCGAGGATGATCGAATGGCTCGGGCCGATCGTCTACGAGTACTACTCTGCCACCGAGGTCTACCTCCTGACGGCGATCGATTCGGAGGATTGGCTCGCGCACCGAGGCTCGGTTGGGCGGGCGCTGTTGGGCACTCCGCACGTACTCGACGATGACGGCGACGAGCTCGCGGCCGGTGAGGTGGGAACGCTGTGGTCGGAGGGTGGACCGCAATTCGAGTATCACAACGCTGCCGAGAAGACCGCCGAGTCCCGCAACGAGCTCGGCTGGACCACGGTCGGAGACATCGGCTACGTCGACGAGCACGGCTACGTGTATCTGACCGACCGCCGGGCGGACATGATCATCTCGGGCGGCGTCAACATCTATCCCCAGGAGTCCGAGAACGCGCTGATTGGACATCCGCTCGTGGCGGACGCCGCCGTGTTCGGGATTCCCCATGCTGAGCTTGGCGAGGAGGTCAAGGCGGTCGTTCGGCTCGTCCCCAGCGATCGTCCGCAGGGAGAAATCGAAGCTGAGCTGATCGCGTTCTGCCATCTCCGCCTGGCGAAGTACAAGTGCCCGCGTTCGATCGATTTCCGCGACGAGCTTCCTCGCCATGCCACGGGCAAGCTCTACAAGCGGCTCCTACGCGATCAGTACGCGGACAGCGCAGCGCAGCGACCGACGACGACGGAAGCCGACGGTCTTCAGAGCGCCCGGCGGACCTGACCGGCGGCTGCCCCAAGGAATCCGGGAGCGGCTCTCAGAGCCTCCCGCTCGGGATGGCGACGGTGGCGTCGCCTTGCGCCACCTTCCGCGGTCCCGCGACGACCACCAGGTCGAGCTCGCAGGTTGCGGCCGCCCGGTCGACCGCCGTCACGCGTCCGCTGCACGCGAGCCGCTCACCGGCGAACACATTGCCGAGCAGCCGGCACCGCAGTCGCCGGAGGCGGAGCGGATCGCCGGTCCAGCGCGTGACCAGCTCAGTGAGATATCCGAGGCACATCGGACCCTGGTTGATCTCGCGATCACCCATGCCCAGTGCGCGGACAGCTCGGATGTCGAAGTGGATCGGCGTCGGATCATCGAGCAGTGCGCTCATGATCCGCATCCGGTCGGAGCTGACCGCATCGACCACGAATTGGTCAAGCTCGAGCCCAGCCTCGATCGGCCGGTCGGTCACGCGCTCCCGGGCCGTGGCACGATCATCGTGTTCCACAGCGTGCATGCGCGCTGAGCGTGCCCTTGATCGAGAACGTCGACGCGCAGCACGATGCGATCGAACGGCCCCGAGCGGCCGACCTTCCGCTCGACCTCAGCGATCGTGCTCTCGGTCCGGTAGTCGGAGCCGACACGAAGCGGCGCGTGGAACTCCAGCTCCGCTTCGCCGAGCACGGTGCTCGTTCCCGGCTCGACGTCGAACAGCCCGAGCAATTCGTCGATCGTGACCCCGCCGCCGCGCATCGCGAGGAACCAGCCGATTGACGGGTGCGGCACGATCGCGTCAGGGTCCCCACAGACACAGTAGCCCCACAGCGATGCGTAGTGCGGCTTGAGTCGAATGCTCCCGTTCGGGAGCCGCTGGCCGGCGGTCACCATGTGGGTCCCTAGTGGTCGGCCGTGGTGAGTGCGGCCTCGGCGATTGGGGCGACCTCAGCGGTGCGACGCTGGTAGAGCTCGACGTGGTAGCCGTCGGGACCAATTGTGTAGACGGCACTGGCCCCGCGATGGGGACCGTCGGGGATCGTTCTCAGCGGTCGGCGAGAGCGATACCCCGCCGCGAGGAGTCGCTCGTACACGGCGGCCGCATCGTCAACGTAGAGGCAGAAATGGCCCGCCGCGATGTCCCAAGGCCGCCCGGAGGCGGAGAATTGCTCGATACCGCTGTACTGGAACAGCTCAACCTTCGCGTCGCACCCGGGCACGGTGAGAAACACCACACGCACCGACTCGGGCGAAACGCCGACGACGGGTTCGATCTGCTCGGCGACGCGCATCGAGTCGGACTCCACTTCGAGCCCCAGCACGTCGCGGTAGAAGCCCAATGCCTCATCCATGTCGCTGACGGTGATTCCGACGTGGAAGAAGCCGAGGACCTGTCCGTTGCTTGTCTTGTCCATTGCCTTGCGTGCCTCCCGCTCTCGTATCCGTTTTCAGACTGCGACACCGGCGTCGATGAGCTGCTTGACGCTCTTCATCGACTCGAACGAATATGCCGAAAGATCGGGATCGGCGAACGGGGTTATGTTCCACAGGATCACGTCCCTGAGGCCAACCTCCTCGTACGCGCGGATCTGATCGGCGATGTGCTCGGGCGTTCCGTGCAGCGTCCCTTCACGGACGATGCCGGCCGGTATGTGCGAAATGACCCGCTCGGCCTCGGCGCGCGAGACCTTGGTGGGCACGAAGCTGTGGAAGCCCGTCCCGCCCTCGAATGGCGACACCGAACCATGTCGCGCGTAGGTCTCGGGCGAGACGTCGACCGCGGCGAAGAGGATGCGCACGAGCGGCTGAGCGCACAGGCGCTCGAGCGTCTCCTCGTCGGGCGCGCAGAGCACGTACGCGAGCATCGAGGTTGTGATCGCATCCGGGTCGCGCTGTGCCGCCGCGGCGCTCGCTCGGATCACCGACAGCTTCTGTGCGTAGACCTCCGGTCTGATGTTGGTGGGGAGCCAACCATCCGCCAGGCGGCCGCACATGTCGAGCATCCGCGGGCCGTGGGCGCCGAGCCAGATCTCGGGCGACTTGCCCTCGAACGGTGCGAGGCCGAGGACGGCGGAGTCGAGGCTGAAGAACGTGCCCTCGAAGTCGACCGGACCCTCTGACTCCCAGAGCAACCGCATGATCGTGATCGCCTCCTCGAGGCGCCCGACCGGCTTGCTCCACTCGATGCCGTAGGGCGTGACGTTCATTCGCTCTCCTGAGCCGAGTCCAAGGATCGATCGGCCACGCGCGAGGTGATCGACGGTGAGCGCCTGCATCGCCAACATCGCCGGATGGCGGCGGATGGTGTCAGTCACATTGACGCCCACGCGAATCCGCTCCGTGGCCGCTCCAGCAGCGCCCATCATGATCAGCGGATCGAAGTGGACGTGCGGGTTGGCCTGGAATTTCACGAGCCCGGTCATGTCCTCGGTCCAGACCGAGTCGGGTATCCAACCCATCAGGTGGTCGGGCCACCAGACCGCGTCAAAGCCGTCGGCCTCGGCTCGCTTGGCGAACCTGATCGCACTGTCAGCCGGCGGCATGATCCGGCCAGGCACTCCGAGGGTGATGCGCACGAGAACCTCCCAGGACGGTCGCCGGCGAGCTAGGCGAAGCTCGATCGATTCTACCAAACAACCATTTGGCTGGTATAGAAGGGGCGGCAAGCCTGAGGGGTGGGGGGCATCCCGAGGCTCGAGAGCCTATGCCGATGCGGCCGCCGTTTCGCGGCGCACCAGCTTCGGCGTGGCGACGTCACCGCCGACGACGATTCGCTGCCCGGTCAGGCAGCATGTCTCCTCGGAGACGAGGAACTTCACGACCCGGGCAAGGTCGGCGGGCCGCGGAAGCCTGCCGAGGGGATGGTCCGCCTCGAGGGTCTGAATGTTCTCGACGCCGAGCTCGGCCCGAGCACGGCGGGCCCCACTCTGGGTCGCCACGAGACCCGGCGCCACCGTGTTGACCCGGACACCGTGGGGGCCCTCCTCGTCGGCGAGCACCGCGGCGAGCGCCTCGAGTGCGGCGATCGCCATCCTGTAACCCGCATTGCCCGTCGCCCCACCGCGAAGCTCGGAGCTCGAGATCATCACGATGTCGGCACGGGGCCGGGCGCGCATCTGCGGAAGCAGGAGCTGGGCGAGGCGTGCGGCGCTGAATGCGTAGATCATCATCAGGCGTCGAAGCTCGGCCGGATAGGTGTCGGCCACACACAGTCCACGACCGCCGTCGCCGGCGCTGTTGACGATGATGTCGACGTATCCGAACTCGGCTAGTACCGTGTCGGCCAGTGCGTCCACGTCGCTCGGCTCCGACATGTTGGCGCAGACGGCGATCGCGCGAGCACCGCCTGCTTCGATGGCGGCCACCGTTTCGTTCGCCGCCGTCGCGTCGCGCCGATAGCTGAGCGCGACGCTGGCACCCGCGGTGCCGAGCTCGAGCGCGATCCCGCGTCCGATGCCCCGGCTCGCGCCGGTGACGACCGCGACCCGGTGCTCGAGCGGCCGCGCTTCCGGCGAACCGCCGGCGCGTGCGGACCGGCGGTCAGGCGGCGTGCGATCTGGATCAGCGAGCGGCTGTACGCGCATGAGCGAAATCTCGGCCCGAGAGCCGATCTGCGTCTTTCGTCTCGGGCCCAGATCCGGCGGCCAAGCGTGTGACCACCAACTCGTTCCGCTCAACGACGTGCAAATCGAAACACCGGTCGACGACCGGGCGCCACGAATCGCTCGCAGAATTCTAACGCGCGCGAGCACGTCGAGCATCGATGCCACGCGCGTGCGTGAGCACGCGAGAGCATCGATGCGAAGCGAGCGCGCTCGATCCTAGGCTGCGCCCGTGGTCTCCGGGCTGGCGACGGGACCGCCGACCACGATCCGCTGGCCGGTGACGAAGCTCGCGTCCTCGGAGACGAGGAATCGCACGACGCGCGCGAGATCCGCCGGCGTGGGAAGCGCTCCCCGTCGATGCGCAGCCCTGCCCCTGTCGAGACGCTCCCGTTCGAGCTCGGCTCGCGCTCTGTGCGCCGCTTGGTCGCTGAGCACCGGACCGGAGGTAACGATGTTGACCCTGACGCCGTGGGAGATCTCATCGTCGGCCAACGCCAGAGCGAGCGCCTCGAGCGCGGCGATCGCCATCCGATGGCCGGCATCGCTTCCCGAGCTTGCCCCGAGCCGTGGGCTCGAGATCATCACGATGTCGGCACGCGGTCGGGCGCGCATCTGCGGCAGGAGCAGCTGGGCGAGACGCGCCGCGCTGAACGTGTACACCATCATCAGCCGTTGGAGCTCGGCGGGGTAGGTGTCGACGACGCCCATCCCGGCACCGCCGTCGCCGGCGCTGTTGACGATGATGTCGACGTATCCGAACGCGGACAGGGCCGCTTCGGCCAGCGCGTCGATGTCACTGCGCTCCGACATGTCGGCGCGGACGGCGATCGCGCGAGCACCGCCGGCTTCGATGGCGGCCACGGTCTCCTCCGCTGCACTCGCGTCGCGCCGGTAGCTCAGCGCGACAGCGGCACCTGCAGAGCCGAGCTCGAGCGCGATCCCGCGTCCGATGCCCCGGCTCCCTGCGGTCACGATCGCGACCCGACCCGCGAGGCTCGGACCCGCGGTCGGGGCGCTCACGCCGGCCGATCGGGCCGGCTCGCAGACCATGACATACGGGCAGTGTACGGCTACAACCAAACGATTGGTAGAGCAACTGCGGAGTGATCTTCCGGATTGCGCGGTGAACAAGCTCGGCGCGCTGGTTTCCAAACGCTTGGTTGAGAACCGACACCGGCTTTGCCACACTTCCTAAGATGCCCAGGGCATCGGTGAGGGAGGCGCGAACCAATCGTCGACCGGCGCCGCCGACGACCGACCAGGACGCGTCGACGCCGCGCGAGCGGCGCCGGCGCAAGCGCGACAAAGAGGTCCTCGACGCAGCCGCCAAGGTATTCGCGGACCAGGGCTACGCCGACGCGTCGGTACAGGACGTGGCGGACGAGCTCGGCATCCTCAAGGGAAGCCTCTATCACTACATCCGCACCAAGGAAGACCTCCTGTTCTGGCTCCTCGAAGAAGCCCATCGTGACGTGGAGGAGATCCTCGACGGCGTCGCCGAAGTCGAGGGCCTCAACCCGCTGGAGCGAATCGAGCTCTACGTGCGCCGGCAGGTGATCTACAACCTCGAGAACCTCCAGCGAATCTCGATCTACTACGACGACCTCGACCGTTTGAGCGACCTGCGCCGCAAGCGCATACTTGACCGGCGCGCAGTGCACGATCGGTTCATCAGCGGCCTCATCTCCGATGCCCAAGCACAAGGGCTCGCCGACCCGACCCTGGATGCACGGCTCCTGAGCAACTGCGTCTTCGCGACGATCATCTGGACGTACCGCTGGTACAAGTTTCGTGGCGGTGCGAGCCCCGAGACGGTGGTCGACGTCTGCGCTCGGTACGCGGTGAGCGGTATCACCGGCGGACCGGCGTTTGCGGGGGAAGGCGCGGGCTGATCCTGCCCGACCCATGAGCTCCGGTCGACTCGATCGACGGGTAGCGGTCGTGACCGGCGCAGGCCACGGAATCGGTCGGGCGATCGCGGCCAGGCTCGCGGCCGCGGGTGCCGCGGTGGTCGTCAACGACCTCGATCCGGATGCGGGCGCCGACGCGGTCGCAGAGATCGTCTCGAGCGGTGGCCGGGCGATGGCGGCGCCGGGAAACGTCAGCGACCCGAGCGCCGTTCGCGATATCGTCGCCGCCATCGAGGATGCGCACGGCGCGCTCGACATTCTCGTCAACAACGCCGGCGTGACTCGCGACGCATCGGTGCAGCGGATGTCCGACGAGGACTGGCGTCTCGTCCAGGAGGTGGCGTTGTGGGGGTCGTTCTACATGTGCCGTGCGACGACGCCGCTGCTGCGCGGGCCGCGTGACCAGCCGCCCGCCCACCATCGCAAGGTCGTCAACATGAGCTCGAGCGTGGGTATCTATGGCGCACCAGGAACCGCGAACTATGCGGCCGCCAAAGCCGGATTGATCGGTTTGACGAAATCGCTGGCACGCGAGTGGGCCCGCTACCGCATCAACGTCAACGCGGTGGCGCCGGGCCTGATCGCCGGCACGCAGCTGACGGCCGGAAAGCCCGCAGATCTGATCGCGCGGGTTGAGGCTCAGGTTCCGCTCGGTCGGGCCGGAACGCCCGAAGACGTCGCCGGAGCGGTGGCCTTCCTGGTGTCTGACGACGCCGACTACATCACGGGGCAGGTGCTCGAGATTCACGGCGGTCTCGAGGTTCCGGTCTAATTGCCGCTCGGGAAGGCGTCGGCACCGCCATCGACGACGATGCGCTGGCCCGTCACCATCGATCCCGCACCGGAGACCAGGAACGCGACCACGGCGGCGACGTCCTCGGGCCGCGTCACGCGCCCGAATGGCTGCTCGGCGTCGAGCTCGCCCGCGCCCTCGCGGCCGAGCACGGCGCGAACGAGCCGATCGCCCATGGCCGTGGCGACGAGCCCAGGCGCGACCACGTTCACGCGGATTCCGTGGCGGCTCTCCTCGTGGGCCAGGGTGAAGGCGAGTGCCTCGGCCGCGGCCTTGGCCATGTTGTAGGGCGCGCCGTTGGCGCGCATGTGGCTGACCTCACTGCTGGAGATGACGACGACATCGCCGCGACCATTCGCCCGCATGTCAGGTACCACGAGCTGCGCGAGGCGGTGAGCGCTCAGCGCGTGCGTGGCGATCAGACGCACGAGCTCCTCGGGGTCGGTGTCGAGGACCGAGAGGCCACGACTCGCGACTCCGGCGTTGGACACGAGGATGTCGATCGGCCCGACGGTCGCGCGAACCTCCGCGACCATGTGATCGATCTCTGAGGTCACGTCGACCGAAGCCCTATGGCACGTGGCGACACCCCCGGCGGCACGGATTGCGTCGACCGCCGCGTGTGCTGCTTCGTGGTCACGACGGTACGTCAGCGCGACGGCGGCACCCTCGGCGGCGAGCGCCGCTGCGATGCCGCGTCCGATTCCCCGGCTACCACCGGTCACGAGTGCGACGCGGCCTGTGAGTTGCATCGTTCCTCCTTCAGCACAGTGCCCGTGGCGCGGGCGCGGGTCCGTTAGGCGAGACCGCCTATCTTGACAACCAAACGATAGGTTGACAACCTGGGTGAGATCGAGCACGATCTCTGGATGCGACGCACGATCTTCGACGACGATCACGTCGAGTTCCGCGCGTCCGTGCGGACTTTCCTGCACCGGACGGCCGTTCCACACCTCGAACACTGGGAGAAGAACGGACTCGTGGACCGCAGCTTCTGGGTGGCCGCCGGTGCGGCGGGATTCGTCGGCTTCGAGGCTCCGGAGGAGTTCGGCGGTCTGGGGCTCGATGACTTCCGGTTCAACGCCATCATCGACGAGGAGATCGAGTACGCCGCCGTCGGAAGCGACAACTTTGCCATCGAGAACGACATCGTCGCGCCGTACCTGATCGACCTGACCAATCGCGAGCAAAAAGCACGGTGGCTGCCTGGCTTCACCGCGGGCGAGCTCGTGGTCGCGCTCGCGATGACGGAGCCGGGCGCGGGATCGGACCTGAAGGCGATGAGCGCCACCGCCGTCCGCGATGACGACCATTACCTGCTCAACGGTTCGAAGACGTTCGTCACCAGCGGGATTCAAGCGGAGCTCGTGATCGTCGCTGCACGGACCTCGGGCGGGTCTGCCCGGGAGGGATTCAGCCTCCTCGTCGTCGAAGCCGGCACCCCCGGCTTCGAGAAGGGCCGCAAGCTCGAGAAGGTCGGCCGCCGCGCGCAGGACACCGCCGAGCTGTATTTCAACGACGTCGTCGTCCCGGTAGAGAATCGCCTGGGCGAGGAAGGGCGGGGTTTTGGATACCTGATGCGCAACCTCCCGCGCGAGCGCCTCTCGATCGCCGTCTCCGCGGTGGCCGCCGCCGAGCACGCACTCGAGCTGACGCTCGATTATGTGCGCGAGCGCCGGGCGTTCGGGCAGACGATCGGCAGCTTTCAGGCGAACCGCTTCGTGTTGGCCGAGCTGAGCACGGAGATCTCCGTCGCCCGAGTATATGTCGACCGCTGCATCGAGGCGCTCAACGCAGGTGAGCTCACCGACGCCGAGGCGGCGGGCGCGAAGGTCTTGACGACCGAGCTGCAGTTCGAGGTTCTCGACCGCTGCCTTCAGCTCCACGGTGGCTACGGATATATGGATGAGTACGTGATCTCGCGCCTGTGGCGGGATGGACGCGTGCAGCGGATCTACGGCGGCACCAACGAAATCATGAAGGAGATCGTCGGGCGCGCACTCGGGATCTGAGCCCCACATCGAACAGGAGGACCATGCCCAGCAACGCCGTCGCCCACATCTGCTTGCTCGTCGAGGATCTCGATCGCGCGATCGAGGACTGGACGAAGATTCTCCGCGTCCTCGACCCGGAGCAGCTCGACGAGCCGATCGTCCGGTATGACGCCTTCGAGGCGGCGGAGGACAGCATGCGCTGGGCGACATTCGTCTCCCACTCGGGACCCGAGATCCAGCTGATGGAGCCTGGAGCGAACACGCCTCTCGGCCGTCGGCTGGCCAAGCACGGTGAGCACGTACACCACATCTGCTTCACCACCGCCGACGTGCCCGGCACGATGGCGCGCCTGCAAGAGGAGGGCGTCGAATTGAAGAGCGCCGAGACCTTCCGTGATCCGGCGATGCCATGGCAGGAGTGGAGCTGGGTTCCACCGGCCGCGACGCACGGCACGCTCGTGGAGGTGGCCCGGCCCTATCGCGCCGTGGATGGGAAATGGGAGTCAGCGCTGTGAAACGGAGGGCTCGTCTCAATCAACCAATCGGTAGGTTGTCTCAATGGTCCGGAAGGACTACCATGTCGCCATGCTGACCTACGAGGTGGACGGCCCAGTCGCGTGGGCGACGCTCGATCGGGCCAACAAGCTCAACGCGATGACGCGAGCGTTCTGGGGCGAGCTCACGGCCACGCTGAGCCAGGCCGAGGACGATCCCACCGTGCGCGTGCTCGTCTTTCGGGGCGCGGGCCGTTGCTTCTCGGTGGGGGGAGACATCGGCGGCTTCGGCGAGCTCGTCGACTCCGCCGACCGGCGCGCCTACGTGCGAGAGGCGCTCGACGCACTGCGCGCAGTCGACAGGTTCAGCAAGCCGACGATCGCCGCGGTTCACGGCCATGCCCTCGGGGGTGGCTGTGAGCTGACGATGGTGTGCGACATCGTCGTCGCCGACGAGACAGCTCGCTTCGGCACGCCCGAGGCGCAGGTCGGCCTGGTGCCGGGTCTTGGTGTCGTGCGCGGGATGGCACACGTCAATTTGCACTGGATGAAATACATGGTGTTCACGGGCGAGCAGCTCGACGCGCATGAGGCGAAGCTCGCCGGTCTCGTCAATCTCGTCGCGCCCGAGGGTGAGCACCTGGCGATGGCGGCCGGGCTGGCCGCCAAGGTTGCCAAGCGGGCGCCACTCGCGCTCGCGGTCGGCAAGGAGATCCTCAACCGCCACGCCGAGGAGGGATATGGCTATGCGATCGAGGCCGTGTCATTTCTCCAGGGGACCGCTGACGTACAAGAGGGTGTGAGCGCATTTCGTGAACGGCGCGAGCCGCAATTTGGAGGACGGTGAGGTATGGCCCTGCGGGATTCGGTAGACGCGTCGGCGGCGAGCAGCGGGCGCGAGGAGCTCGAGGAACGTCGGGCCCGCGCGCTGGCCATGGGCGGTCCGGAGCGGGTGAAGCGCCTTCACGAGTCGGGACGGCAGACCGCCAGAGAGCGGATCGACCAGCTGGTGGATCCAGGCTCCTGGCACGAGCTCGGGCTGCTCGCCGAACCAGAGCTGCGTCGGCCGGAGCTGGCCGCAGCCGACGGGATCATCACCGGTCTCGCTCGGATCGGCGGGCGCAAGGTAGCGATTATCGCCATCGATGCAACGGTGCTCGCGGGCACGACGGCCCCGGTGAACATGCGCAAGCAGAATCGCATCGCCGAGTGGGCCGGCCGACGCGGGCTGCCGCTTATCTGCCTGTCCGACAATGACGGCGGGCGCCTGCCCGACCTCCTGGGTTGGCGCTTCTCGGGCGTGCCGTTCGATTTCTCGAGCTTCCTCCAGCCGCCCGCGGGCTGCCCAGCGATCCCGAGGGTCACCGCCGTGCTCGGCGACAGCTTCGGTGACGCCGCGCTCCACGCGGCGATGGGCAATCTCGTGGTTATGGTCAAGAACTCGTCGCTTGCGCTGTCGGGACCGCCGGTGATCAAGGCGGCGATCGGCGAGGACGTCGACGCGGCGGAGCTCGGCGGACCGGCGGTCGCCCATGAGACGAGCGGCAGCGCCCACATGGTCGTCGACGACGAGAAGGAGGCGCTCGACGCGGCTCGCCGCTTCCTCACCTACCTCCCGGACTCTGCCGCACTGCCCGCTCCCGTCGCCGTGCCGGTCGACCCGACCCGCGATCCCGAGGAGCTGCTCACACTCGTGCCGGCCGAGAGCCGTCGCGGATACGACATGCACAAGGTGCTCGAGGCGATCGTCGACGGCGGGTCGTTGTTCGAATGGGGCAAGCGCTTCGGGCGGAGCTTGATCTGTGCGCTGGCGAGAATCGACGGACAACCGATCGGGGTGTTCGCGAGCCAGCCGATGCAGCGGGCCGGGGTGCTCGACGTGGCGGCGCTCACCAAGCTCGCCGGGTTCGCGGATCTCTGCGAGACCTTCAACCTGCCGATGGTCTTTTTCCAGGACGTTCCGGGCCTGATGATCGGCACGGATGCGGAGAAGGGGGGGATCCTCGCGGGCTACGAACGGGTCGTCGTTCGCTTGGCCCGGGCGACGGTGCCGAAGATCGCGACGATCGTGCGCAAGGCTTTCGGCGGCGGCCACATCGCCCTTGGCGGCCGGCCCGTCAAGCCCGACCTGCTGCTCGCCTGGCCGAGCGCCGAGATGGGGTTCATGGCACCCGAGACCGGGGTCAGGACCGTGTACCGCCGCAAGCTCGAAGCCACGCTCGCCGAGCAGGGCGAGGTGGCGCATGCCGCGCTGATCGCGGAGCTCGAAGCCGAGTGGGCCGCGGAGTCAGCTCCGTGGGAGGCCGCCGCCAACATCATCCTCGACGACATCATCGATCCGCGGCAGACGCGCGAGATGATCATCACGGGAATCGATTTCGCCTGGGGGAGTGCACCCCGCGTGACCAAGACGGGCTGCTGATCAGGTGCCGACGGTCGATGCGCACATCACCGGGACGATCTGGACGGTCGAGGTGTCCGTCGGTGACGTGGTCGAGGAGGGAGACGTGGTCGCGATCCTCGAGTCGATGAAGATGGAGATGCCGGTCGAGGCAGAGGAGGGCGGCACCGTGGTCGAGGTGTTCTGCCAAGAGGGCGACGCGGTTGACGAGGGTCAGCCGCTCGTCCAGCTCGACTGAGACCCCCGGCTCAGACGAGCTTCAGGCGTGCGGCGAGCCGCTGGACCGGTCCTGACCCGACCCAGTGACGGTACGCGCCGCTGTAGGCCTTGAGCGGCTGGACGCCGGGCGAGAGGCCAATCGAGGCTTCGACGAGATCATCGTCATCGTCATCGACCTCGAGGCCGGTGGCCCAGGCGCGTGAGTCCTCGAACCGGGGGCTCGCGAAGAAGTCCGCGAGCAGAGGCAGCCCGGCGCTCGCCTCGTCGAAGAGCAGCAGGTGACCCTCGCCGGGGACAATGTGGACACGGCATCGGGGGAGATGCCGGGCGAGGACCAGGGAATTGGCGGGCGGCACCAGCAGATCGCGCTCGCCGGCAAGCGCCAGCGTCGGTACGTTCAACGTCGAGAGCCAGTGCAGGCTCGACCAGGTCGAACCGGCGATCAGCTGCTGGGTATAACCGATCAATGACGGCGGCTGTCCCAATCGGGCGTCGGCCTGGGCGCGCAGTCGGGCCCCGTCTCCTCCCCCGTCGCGGCCATCGAGCAAATAGCTGGTCTGCTCGAAGAAGATCCGCGAGTAGTACCGCAACGGGGTGGCGATCAGTGCCAAGGCTCTAGCCTCGGGCGGGACGCTGCCCCAGCCACAGCTCGTTCCGACGAGCGCCATCCGCCTCACCCGGTCGGGCGCCATTCGCGCGAACTGTTGGGCGATGGTGCCGCCAAACGAATAGCCGAGCACGTCGGTCTCCTCGACGCCCAGGCGATCGAGCAGGCGGCAGATCATCCGCGCATAGCCGGGATGGGAAAGGGGCACCGGCGAGAGGCGTGAGCGCCCCATGCCGGGAGCGTCGAAGGCAATCGTTCGCGCCACCGTGGCGAGATGCTCCGTGGTCGGTCCCCACATCTCGAGGTTGGCTCCCAAGCCGTTGATCAAAAGCAACGGGCGCCCCTCGCCTCGTTCGCGCACAAACAGCTTCTGGCCCCCGCAGGCAAGCGTGAGGTCGCCATTCCGGGCGATCAATGCGCCGCCGTCGCGCCTTATCATGCGTGGGCACGCGTGCGGACGTACGTTCCCGGTGCCGGTTCCAGCGGGGGATGATCCGGATCGCCCAGTTCGCGGTGCGCAGGCCGCAGATCGCTCGAGCGTCGGTCGAGCCAACGGAGCCAATGCTCCCACCAGCTCCCCTCGGACTCGGTCGTGCGCGCCAACCACGCGGCAGGGTCGCTTGGTGTCCCCGAGGAAGCCGTGCGAAAGCCGGCAGCCCGACCGCCCGGGGGCCTGAGGATCGCCTGCAGGTGCCCTCCTCGCACGAGCACGAACCGGCATCTCGAGCCGAGCAGCGACGCCGTCCGGTAGCAGCTTTGCCAGTGCGTCAGATGATCCGTCAATCCGGCCACGAGATAGGCATCGGTCGTCACGTCGCGGAGATTGACTGCGCGGTCGAGGACGACGAGCCGACCGGGCTTGGTCAGCGCGTTCTCGACGGTCAGCTCGAGCAGATTCACCACGAGTCCCGCCGGCAGGTTGGTGATGTCCTCCGACCAGTGAAAGAGGTCGAGCTTGGGCATGTCCCCCGCGAGGACGTAGCGATGCACCCAGGCCCACCAGATGCTGTCGACCGGTCGCAGCCATGCCAGGGCCCCCTGCAGGGTATGCCCTTCGACGAGCCCACGCCGCCGGACGGCGGCCGTGGCCAGCGCAACGACCCGGGGACTCAGCAGCTCGGTGGGGGAGGTGGGATCGGAGTGGTCCATCACACAGACGAGCAGGCTGACGCTCGCGACCCGCTGACCCTCGCCTCCGGCCGCCAGGTAGGCCAACGCGATCGACAGAAGCTGGCCACCGGCGCACACCCCGAGGGTGTGGGTCCGCTCACTGCCGGTGATCAGCTCGATCGCTTCGAGGGCCTCGACGATGCCCGAGATGTAGGTGTCGAGATCGAAGTCGCGGTGGCTCCGATCCGGGTTGATCCATGAGATCGTGAATGTCTCATAACCCCCCGCGATCAGGAACTCGGTCAGGCTGCGCCCCGGCGAAAGATCCGTCAGGTAGTACTTGTTGACCACCGAGGGCACGATCAGCAGCGGCTCCTGGCGCACCTCGGAGGTCGACGGGGAGTAGTGCAGCAACTCCATGAGCGGAGTGCGGAGCACGACGGCACCGGGCGTGGCCGCCACGTCGACCCCGAGCTCGAAGTCCGATGGGTCCGCCCGCGCCGGCAAGTGCGGCGGCGCACGCAGGTCCTTCACGAGCCGCCTTGCTCCGGTGAGAATGCTGCCGCCACCGGTGTCGATCATCGCCTTGTATGCCGCCGGATTGAGGAGCAGGAAGTTCGCCGGCGCGAGCGCGGCCGCGACGTTGATCAGCGCGGTTCGCAGCCGGAAATCGATCGCCGGGTCGAGCTCTGCCTCGTCGAGGATCTCCTCGAATCGCGACGCGGCTGCGAAGTGTCCCTGTGCGAACGAGCGAAAGAGCCTGTTCGTGCGCCACGACGAATCGGCGTAGCGCCGATCCGTTGTCGACGGATCGAGCTGCGAGCACCCGGCGACCACGCTCCCGACGTCGCGGACCAAATTGACGAGGGGGCCGACCGCTCGATCGGGGTGGCGGACAAGCCTCTTTCCGAGGGCGAAGGCATCCCGGATCGGGAGCGGACGTCGGGCGACGCCGAGTGCCGACGATATGAGCGCGGCATCGAACGCCGCTCCGGGCTGATCGGTGACCCACGGCGCGTCTTCGTCGGGAATGGGCGGGAGCGGCGGCGGAGCCTCCGCCAGCCCCGCGCGGGTGCCTGCGGCTAGACCAATTCCCCAGGGCGACCGTTCCCACGGCGACGCGGAGACCGGCGGTCCCGTCCTCGGAGGAGAGGCCAAGGCAAGCCAGTCAAATCCGCTGGATCAGCGTTGCCGTCCCGAGCCCGCCGCCGCAGCACATCGTCACCAGCCCGATTTCCTTGTCGCTGCGTTCGAGCTCGTGGAGAAGCGTGGTGATCAGGCGTGCGCCGGTCGAGCCCAGAGGATGCCCGAGCGCGATCGCGCCGCCATTGACGTTGACCCGTTCCATGTCTGGATGGAGCTCGCGATGCCACGCGGCGATGACGGCGGCGAAGGCCTCGTTGACCTCGAACAGGTCGATGTCGTCGATCAGCATGCCGTTGCGCTCGAGAATCTTGAGCGTCGCCGGAATCGGCCCCTCGAGCATCTTGACCGGATCGCAGCCAACGGTCGTCTGATCGACGATCCGGGCTCGCGCCGTGAGGCCAAGCTCGCGCGCCTTCTCCGCCGACGCGAGGAGCACGGCGGCTGCGCCATCGGAGATCTGCGAGGAATTTCCGGCGGTGACCTTGCCATCGGGCTTGAAGGCCGGTGTGAGCGCGGCCAGCTTGTCGAGTGTGGTGTCGGGACGGATGCCCTGGTCGGTCGTGACCGCATCACCGTTGACTTGCATGGGGACGATCTCGCGCTGAAAACGGCCTTCCTCGGTCGCGCGATGCGCGAGCTGATGCGAGCGCAGGCCCAACGCGTCGAGCTCGGAGCGCGGCACCTCCCATTGGTCAGCGATCATCTCTGCGCCGAGACCCTGGCCGACGATGTCGTGACGGGCGAGGAGCTCAGGCGTGTACGGCGCGCCGTAACGTTCCTGGCTGTCGGTGGCGACGGAGAACGGCACGTGGCCCATGTGCTCGACGCCGGCGCCGATCACGATGTCGTGGACATTGCAGGCGATCTCCGTAGCCCCGAAGTTGACGCCCTGCTGTGCCGATCCACATTGGCGGTCGACGGTCGTCGCCGGGGTCTCGATCGGGAGGCCGCGCTCGAGCCACGCGGTTCGGCCGATGTTGAACGACTGCTCCCCGATCTGCTGGACGCAGCCGGCGATGACATCGTCGACGAGCGAGGGCTCGATGCCCGCCCGCCGGATCACCTCCTCGTAGCACGTGCCCAACAGCTGATTGGGATGCATGTTCCGGTAGTAACCCTTCTCGGGATGACCGCGCCCGATCGGCGTGCGCACGGCCTCGACGATGACGACTTCACGACCGCTCATAGTGCTCATCTTCAGGCTCCGATCCCGGATGGGAGAGATTCATACCAAACGATTGGTAGATTGTACCGACGTCAAACTCGCCGCCGGACCGACGACTCCGCTGAGAACGAACCTGGCGCACAGGTCGGGCAGATCCACCGGAGCTGACTTGCCGTCCGGCCGATACCAGCGGTAGACCCAGATCGCGGTCCCAAAGATGCAGTTCGTCACGATCCCGGCGTCGATCGCGGGATCCGCCTGTCCGGCGCGCTGCGCTTCGGTGATCAGCTCCGTCAGGAAGCTCTCATGCTCCTTGCGGCGGCTGAAGATCGCCGCCCGCCGGGCTTCGGTCAAGCGTTGGACGTCGTGGTAATAGATCGAGATCCTCGGCAGATGCTGAACGTTGTACTCGACCGTCCGCCTGACGTAGAGGGCGATTCGGCCGATCGCGTCGAGGTCGTCGCGAGCAGCAACCTCGCTGATGATCACTTGCACGTCCTCATGCACCTCTTCCAGGAGGCGGAACAGGAGGTCTTCCTTGGTATCGATGTAGTGATACAGGCTGCCCTTGAGGATCCCGAGCTCGTCGGCGACATCCTGCACGGACGCGCCCGAGTACCCGCGCTCATAGAAGACCCTCTCCGCGGCCTCGACTACTTCGCGGTCGCGACGCCGGTGACGTTGGGGGCGAGGATGGTTCGTTCGTCGATCGGGCGCCATCAGGGAACGTCACCACGCCTGTCGGGTAAGCCCATTCGTCAGATCGTCCGGACCGATGTCGGTCACAGCGCGAGTCCGCCGTCGACGGGGATCGTCGCTCCCGTTACTCCCGCGCCGTCGGGGCCGGCGAGCCAGACGAGCGCGGCAGCGACCTCGTCGGGCTCGAGCAGCCGGTCGACCGGTTGCTGGGCGGAGAACGCCTCCGAGCTCTCGAGGTTGTAGAGCCGGGCGCTCTCGTCGAGGATGCGCGTCGCGGTGGACCCGGGGGAGACGGCGTTCGCCGTCACGCCGGTGCCGCGGAGCTCGGCGGCCAGTCCGCGCACGAGGCCCGTGACCCCTGCCTTCGCCGCGCAGTAGGCGGCGAGCATCGGGAGGCCGCGGGTGGCGGCCGCGGAGGCAACCGCCACGAACCGGCCGGCGCGCGGCTGGGGACGGCGCAGGAGCGCCGGGACCCCGGCGCGCGCCGCGACCAGCACCCCTTCGAGGTTGACCTCGATGACCGCACGCTCCTGCTCGATCGGGACCTCCCACAGCGGAACGCCGCCGGCGATCACGCCCGCGACGGCGATCACGGCGTCGAGGCCGCCGAAGTGCTCCTCGGCGAGCGCGACGGCGCTCGTCATGACCTCCAGGTTGGCGGCGTCGCCGGCGACAGCGATGGCGGAGCGGGCTCCGGCCACCACCGCGTCGAGCTCCGCCGCGGTGCCCATCGCGTACGGGAGCCGCGGGTCGTCGGCTGCCCGGTCGACGGCCACAATGGACCAGCCGTCGCCGTCGAGGCGCGCAACGGTCGCGGCGCCGATCCCGCGTGCGGCTCCGGTGACGAGCGCGACGCGGATCAAAGCGATTGCGCCCGCCCCGAGCGCGGCCATGAGCTCGCGGAGCGGCCGTACGTAACGAACAGACTCATTTGATCGTGAAGCCCGCGTCAACCATGATCGACGTGCCGGTGACGAAGTCGGCGGCATCCGAGGACAACCACAGCATCGCGTGGCTGATCTCCTCCGGTTGGAGCATCGCTTCGGGTGCGAACAGGTTCCATATTCCGGTCAGCTCGCCCAGCCCGGTCAGCCACTCCGCGTCCCGCGAGGCCAGCATCCCCGCCGTCATCGGGGTGTCCATGCCCCCCGGGCAGACGGCGTTCACGTTGATGCCGTACTCAGCGAGCTCGAGGGCGAGCGACTTCGTCAGACCCATGATCCCGTGCTTCGCGGCGACGTAATGGGCGTTACGCGGCACTCCCACGTACGACGACGTGGAGCCGGTGCTGACGATCTTTCCCCGCCGCCGCTCGATCATGTTGGGCACGACGTACTTCGAGCAGAGAAAGGCTCCGCGCAGGCACGTATCGACCACGTCGTCCCATTGCTGCTCACCCATATCGACGAGCGAAGAAATACTTTCGATGCCCGCGTTGTTGATGAGGACGTCGATCCGGCCAAAATGCGCCAACGCGTCATCGACCAATGCCTCGACCTGTCGGGCATCCCGAACGTCGCACACCGCCGGCAGGCAGCGCACATGGAGGGCCTCGATCTCGGCTGCGGTGGCGTTGAGCTCCTCTGTCGTGGCCAAGGGGTAGAGCACAGACTCGATCGCCGCACCGATGTCCGCGATCACGATGTCAGCTCCGGCCTCGGCGAACGCCAGCGCGTGCGACCTGCCCTGCCCGCGGGCACCCCCGGTAACGAGGACGACCTGACCGCGAAAGTCGTAGCTGACGTTCTTGATTTGGCGTGCTGACACGACGCTCTCCAGTGGTTGGACCGGGGACCCGGGCAGCGGACGTCGACTATATCACGACCAAACCTTTGGTTGGGTTATTGCCCTGTCGGGCGGTCCGCGCGGCCGGGGCCGCCACCTTCTACCAACGGCAGGCCTCGGGAATCGCGGGATGGTCCGGTGCAGGGTACTTGCGGTGGATCGGCCCGACGACCTCCTCGCCGAAGCGGTGGACCTGCTCCAGGGTCGCCTCGAGCGACGGGCCGGTCGATAACCGGCAGCAGAACGTGACGTAGTCGACCCCGAGCTCCTCGTGCAGGAACTCGAGGCGCTCGATGCACTGCTGGGGCGTCCCCATCACGACGTGCGGCGCCACGCTCACTCCGGTGATGTCCTCCTGCGAGGTGAAGTCGGGGTGGTGGCTGAGGATGCCCTCGCGCTGGTAGAAGCGCACCTGGCGAGCGAAATGCTCGCCGAACACGTTCGCGGCCTCCTCGAACGAGCTGGCTACCCAGCCGTCGCGCATCATCACGATGAACGGGCGCTTGCCGAGCTCGCGGGCCCGCTCACGGTAGAGCTCGGCGCTCGCCTCCCAGACAGCGCGCTCGAACGGCAGCGGGTCGCAGGTCCACGACGAGGCGTACTCCGCCGATCGCCGAATGGCGGCGGGAACCGCGTTGCCGCCTCCCCAGATCGGCCATCCCCCAACCTGGTAGGGCGGTGGCGCGAGCAGGCCCCTGTCAACCTGCCAATGCTTGCCCTCGAAGGTGAAGGGCTCGCCCGCCACTGCCAGACGCTGTACCTCGAGCGCCTCGAGGAACCGGCCGAGCAACCGTTCCTGGGGCACGCCGAACTGTTGCCAGAAGGCGGGAAGAAAGCCGCGCGACATCGTCGTGAAGAGCCGACCTCCCGACAGGTTGTCGATGACCGAGAACTGCTCTGCCGCCTTCATCGGGTGTGTCAGGGTCGCGACCGAGGTGAAGCTGCCGATCGCAACCCGCTCGGTCTCCCGGGCGAGGACGGTCAGCAGCTGCTCCGGGCCGGCGAAGTGGCACTCCGGGCTGGCGTGCCGATCCGGTACTTGAATCGAGTGGAAACCGGCGCTCGCGGCGGCGACGCCTTCGGCGATCATGGCGTCCATGACGGCGCGGCGCTCCGGCGGCTCGGGCCGCGTCGCGGTGCGCCGGTGCGTGTCGATCAGGTAGCCGACGCGCATCCGGTCAGTCCCGCGCCGGTGCGAGCCGCAGCGGCGCCCGCTCGGAGCGCTCGACCTGGTACCCGTCGGGGTCGATGGTCGTCTCGGATTCCTGGATCAGGCGGCGCTCGCCGCTGGATTGAGCAGCCACTCGGCCAGTCGCTCGCCGGTCATGTACGCGGTCAGGTTCGTCAGGCCGGTCGGTACGTTCGGGAACACCGACGCGTCGGCGACGAACAGGCACTCGGTGCCGTGCACGGCCAGCCGCTGACTGACGACGGCGCCAGGATCGCCCGCCGGGCCCATCCGGCACGTGCACGACGCGTGGTAGGAGGTGCTCGCGACCGAGAGGATGTACGCCTCGAGCTCCTCGTCTCCGGCGACGGTGTCGGCGTCCGGAAAGAGGATCTCGGCGATCTCCTCGCGCAGCGGCGAGGTGGTCGCCAGCTCGTAGGCGAGGCGTACAGACTCCATCAGCCGCTCGATATCGCTCGGATCCGACAGGAAGTTCACGTGGAGCTCCGGCTGCACGTGCGGGTCGGCGGAGCTCAGTGTGAGCCACCCGACTGACCGTGGCTTGGCGAGCAGCGATACGAGAGTCAGCGCCTTCAGGCCCTTGGTGTCGACGTCTTTCATGTTCATGGTGGCGGGATCGAGGACCGACGGGAACATCATCATGTCGTCCTTGAGCCCGCCGGAGGCGGCCGTGGTGAACTTCAGCTCGGCGCGGACGCCCACGTTCTGCGTCGGCTCACGCAGAAGCGTGAGCACCGGCGCGAACGGATGGTCCTGCAGGTTCTGCCCGACCGCCTCGTTGGCGACGACGATCTCGATACCGAACCGCGAGAGGACATCGGCGGGCCCGATCCCTGAGAGCATGAGGAGGTGTGGCGTGTGGATGGCGCCGGCGCACAGGACGACCCGGTCGGCGAGCAGCCGCTCTCGCCGTCCGTCGCACTCGATCTCGACGCCGACGGCCCGGGTGCCCTCGAACAGGACCCGGGTGCAGGTGGTGTCGCTGAGGATCGTCAGGTTTGGCCGCTCGCGAGCCTCGGCGAGGTAGGTGACGAGCGAGCTCGCCCGCACCGTGCCGATCTGATTCCGCGGGATCGGCCCGATCCCCGTCGCGCCTGGCTCGTTGTGGTCGGGACAGGGAGGATGCCCGCGGTCGAGGCAGGCTCGCTCGAACGCGCGCCCCGATGCCGCCCATTCGTCGCGCTGGTGGCGCATGATGGGAATCGGCCCGGCATCGCCGTGATAGGGCTCCTCGCCGTAGTCGAGGTCGCGCTCGAGCCGGCTGAAGTAGGGCAGGACGCGCTCCCACGACCACTCGTCATTGCCGCCGGCCAGCCACGCATCGAAGTCCTCGACGGAAGCCCGTTGAGCGATCGCCGCATTGACGGCCGACGAGCCGCCGACGAGCCGGCCGCGCGGGTACGGCTGTGGCTCGCGCAGCTCGGGCGGCTCCAAGAAGAACGCCTGGAGGCCCCAGTCCTGACCCTCGACGCTCATCTCGTACGCGTCGGCGACCGCCTCCGGCACGTCCTCCATGCGGGGAAAATCGGGGCCCGCCTCAACGAGCGTCACCCTCTGTGCCGGATCCTCGGTCAGGCGGGCAGCGAGGGCTCCGCCCCCGCTGCCCGCCCCGACGATCACCGTGCCGGCGTTCATCGCGAGAAGCCGCGCGTCAGACGCCGAGGATCACCTTGGTCTCGAGGTGGGCGCTGATGCCTTCGTTGCCGCCCTCCCGACCCAGGCCGGACTGCTTGTAGCCACCGAACGGCTGAACGACGCACATATCCCACGTGTTCACTGCAATCTGTCCCGTCCGGATCCGCCGGGCGACCTGCTCGCCGAGCACCGGGTCCCTGGTGAACACCGCCCCGGACAGGCCGTACGCGGAGTCGTTCGCGATCTCCACGGCCTCGTCGATCGAATCGAAGGGCACGACCGTGAGCACCGGGCCGAAGATCTCCTCCTGCGCGATCCGCATCGAGTTCTCGACATCGGAGAACAGCGTGGGCTCGATGAACCAGCCCCGGTCGAGCCCGTCGGGGCGTCCACCCCCGAATGCGAGTGTCGCGCCCTCCTCGAGGCCGAGCGCGATGTAGGACTCGACTCGGTCGCGCTGGCGCTCGGCGGCGAGCGGACCGAGCGTCGTTTCCGCGTCGTTCGGGTCCCCGACCTGAATCGCCGCCAGCTCGACGGCGATCGCCTGGACGATCTCGTCCTGGCGCTCGCGGGGAACGAGGATCCGCGTCAGCGCCGCGCAGATCTGCCCCGAGTGGCCGATGCCTGCGGGAACAAGCGTGGGCAGCACATCCTCGAGTGGCACGTCGTCGAGGATCAGCGCCGCCGACTTCCCGCCGAGCTCCAGGGTGACCCGAGCGATGCGCTCGCCACAGATGCTCATGATCTTCCGGCCCGCGGCCGTACTGCCGGTGAACGAGACCTTGTTGACGTCGGGATTGCGCACGAGGTGCTCGCCGACCTCGCGACCGGCCGGCAGCACGCTGATGACGCCCTCGGGGAACCCGGCCGCGCCGAGGGCCTCGGCGAGCAGCATCATGCTCACCGGCCCTTCGGGCGCAGGCTTGAGGACCACGGTGCATCCAGCGGCGAGGGCCGGGGCGATCTTCAGCGACGCGGTGGTCACAGGTCCGTTCCAGGGCACGATCGTGGCGACCACGCCGACGGGCTCGTGCACGACGAGCACCGTCGAGTCACCCGCCGCGCGCTCCTCGTCGAAGGCGTACGCCTCGAGCAGGTCCGCGTTGTGCGCCCAGATGTCGAGGGCACGATCGTGGAATGCTTGGCTGAGCCCGGTCGGAGCTCCGATCTCGGCGGTGAACGCGACCACCATCTCGTCGAGGCGCAGGGCGATCTCGTCGCGGACGCGGCGCAGGACGGCGGCGCGCTCGCCGGGCGTCATGCGCGGCCAGGGCCCCTCGTTGAACGCCTTCCGGGCGGCCGCGACGGCGGCATCCATGTCGGCTTCCATCGCCTCGGGGACCTGGGCGATCCGCTCCTCGGTGGTCGGAGAGATCACGTCGATCTTCCGGTCGCTGGACGGCGTGACCCACCGGCCGCCGATCAGGAGCTTGTCGAAGCTCTTGATCCGCTGTTCCTGCTCGGCGTCAACGGTATGTGACATATGAGTTACCTCGGCTCTCTCGCTCTTTGGACGACTTCCGAGGTGCTCGGGGAACCCTCGGAAGGACCCGAAATCGACCGACCATTTGTTTTATTCAAGGTATCTCCCGCTGCTCGGAGTGTCAAGCATCCGAGCAGGCTATCCGGGGCCGGACGCGCTGGGCGCGCCGCCAGGGACCGAGGCCGTCAGCGGCTGCCATCCGCCGCGCCACGGATTTCGCGCAGACGCTGGCGCACGGCGTGCGAGTCGTACCACGAGGTCAGTCGGGCGATCGCTCCGTGCTCGTCGAAGTCGAAGATGTCAACGGCGTCGAACTCGACGGGATCTCCATCCGCCGTCCGGCCGATGAAGCGGATCTCCACCGTGACCGTGGCGCCGGCGTAGACGAAGCGCGTGGGCTGGTCCAAGTGCTCCGGATATGGACGCAGGGCGGCGACGAGGTAGGCGGCCACAGCGCTTCCGCCGTGGAGCGTTCCTGCGCCGGGCGCACTGAGCTCGCCGTTGGGCGCGAACAGGTCGCCGACGCCTTGGTAGTCCTCCTGGTTCAGGCGATCGAAGTACGCCTCCAGGACGGGGGCGTGCCGCGCGCGCTCGTCAACTTGCCGGCTGTCCATACTTTGCCCTCCGTATCGCGGCTCGGATGGCCTGGCGGATCCACGATCAAGGTGGGCTTCCAGCCACGCTTCGGGCCGCTGTCATCGGATTGACATCGACCAAACGATTGGTAATAGTATATGAAATCGTCCGGGTCTCAGGGGGAGCAGAGTTCATTATCACCACCACCACGCCCACGGCTGACGCGAGGTCCGACCCGATGACCGCTCCCGTTCAGGATGGCCTGCTCCGAGGCCAGGGCCCGGGCCTCGGAGCCGTTGCCCTCGCGCATCCGTTCGCCGAGCGGACGATGCTCCATGTTCTGCGTCGCCGGGCGGACGATCGTCGCGATCACCGTTGGCTCGTGTTCGACGGCGAGGACACGCTGACGTTCGGAGAGGCCCAGTCGGCCGTGAACCGAGTGGCCCACGCGGTCGTCGCGACGGTGTCGCCGGGCGCGCACATCGGCCTGCTCCTGCGCAACCAGGTCGAGTTCATTCCGGCGTTGTACGGGACCATGGCAGCGGCCAGCGTCGGGGTCCCCATCAACGCGGAGGCCCGGGGCACCGTCCTGCACCACGTGATTGAAGATTCGGACATCCGGATCCTCATCACCCGGCCGGACATGCTCGATCGGCTCCGCGAGCTGGACGAGCTCGCGGCGCTCGAACTGATCGTCGTCTGCGACCGCAGCGCGGGCGGGCTGCCTGCGGAGATCGCCGGGACGCCGATCGTCGCCTGGGACGCGTGGCAGGGCGGGCGCGCACCGTCCGCGCCGCTCGACCTCCCGCACGCGTGGGATACCGCGACGATCCAGTTCACGTCGGGAACCACCGGTCGCTCGAAGGGTGCCGTCTACCCGCACCACTTCTTCTATCTCTACTCGGCGACCCAGGCGGATTCGCAGGAGCGCGTCGCCGATGACGTACTCACCACCCCGCTTCCCCTCTACCATGCTGCCGCGCTGCACCACGTGGCAGGGGCTGCACTCCACGTCGGGTGCACGGCGCACTTGAGCTCCAAGTTCTCCGCATCGGGGTTTTGGCCCGCCGCCGCCGACGCCGGCGCGACCTTCGCCATCATCCTCGGGGCGATGGCGCAGATCATGCTCAAGACGGTGCCGGTCGTTCCGCCGCACCGCCTCGAGCACGTGTTCTGCGTTCCCCCGCCTCCGGACATCGGAGCGTTCGAGCGGCATTTCGGCGTCACGCTGTGGTGGCAGGGCTACGGGATGACGGAGATCTCGCCGATCCCGATGCCATCGCGCATGGAGCCCGACGTTCCGGCGGACACGGTCGGCCATCCGTGCTCGTGGTTCGACTACGGCGTCGTCGACGCGCACGACCTGCCCGTCCCGACCGGTGAGGTCGGGCAGCTCGTGTTCCGCCCGCTTATCCCGCATGCGATGGCGAGCGAGTACTACAAGCGGCCAGACGCGACCGTCGAAGCGCTGCGCAACGGCATGTTTCACACCGGCGACATGGCGACGCTCGACGACGCCGGCCGCGTGCACTACCGTGGGCGCGGCTCGGACCGCATCCGCGTCCGTGGCGAGAACGTCACGGCCGCCGAGCTCGAAGCCGTGGCGTGCGAGCACGAGGTCGTCCTCGAGGCTGCGGCCTACGCGGTTCCCGGCGAGTTTGGCGAGGACGAGATCAAGCTGGACGTCAGGTGTCCCGACGCGATCGATCTCGCGATTCTGCACGAGTGGCTGACCGAACGGCTGCCAAAGTTCATGGTCCCGCGATACCTGGAGCAGCGGACCGAATTCCCGCGCACCGGAACCCAGAAGATCGAGAAGTTCCGGCTCGCGCGCGAGCCCCTCGAGCGCCCGACGGTGGTCGAGTTCCCCCCGAGCCGCAGGAGCGCCACATGACGCTGGGACCCGAGGTCTCGTTTCTCGTCGGCCCGATCAACGTGGAGGATCTCGCCCGCGTTCCCGGGACGCAGTGGTTGATCGGAAGCGGCATGGCGAGCGTCGGCCGACCCGCCGGCCGGCTCCATGTGATCCACGCCCACGATGGTCGGTGGAGCGCACACACGCCCGACACGATCCCCGTCGACCACGACGATCGGTACGGCCCGGCCGGCCCGCCGTCGTCGTCGAACTTCGACGCGCACGGCGTCACGCTGCGGCCCGGCAGCGACGGACACCACACGCTGTACCTGGTCAACCACGGCGGTCGCGAGGCGATCGAGGTGTTCGACGTCGATGCCACTGTGGAGCCGCCCCGCCTCACATGGCTGGGGGCGATCGCGCAGGACGACCGGGTATGGGGCAACGCTGTCGCCCTGCTCCCCGACGGTGGCCTCGTCGCGACGAACTTCCTCGATCTCGAGGACCAGGAGGCGCTGAGCAAGATCAGCGCCGGCGAGTTCACCGGCAACCTGAAGGAATGGCACCCCGGAGCGGGTTGGAGCGACGTGCCCGGGAGCGAGTGCTGCGCCCCGAACGGCGTCGAGGCCTCGGCCGACGGGCGGTGGCTGTACATGTGCGCGTGGGGGGTCAACAAGGTCGTCCGCGTCTCGCGCGGCGTCGAGCATGTCCTCCGCTCCGAGGTGGACGTCGACGTGATGCCGGACAACGTGAAGTGGGGAGGCGACGGTCGCCTGCTGGTCGCCGGGTCGGTGTCAACTCCGGCGGTGGTCTTCGAGCGGACCAACACCGAGGACGACTGCAACCTGCCCCTGCGAGCCGTCCGGATCGACCCCGAGACGCTCGAGGTGGAGGAGGCCGTCTTCCTCGCCCACGAGGTGTTCGGCACCGCCGCCACGGCGTACGACGTCGGGACAGAGCTCTGGATCGCGAGCCCACGGAGCGACCGTGTCGCCCGGTTCCCGGGTCGCGGCCTCGGGGCCGAGCTCTAGCGGCGGCGCTCGGTCGGCCGCGGGTCGGGTGCCGAGCTGTGGCCGCGCGTCCGCCAGCGCGGCGCGTTCGGCCGACCGCGGCGTCAGCCGCCCGCCGCCTGAGTCCCGGCCCGCAGGCCTTGGAATAGGGCCTGTCCGAGCGTTGCGCCGGCGCCGGGGTACCCGAGGCCGAAGGGGCTGGCGGCGGCGTTCCCCGCGGCGTGGAGGCGCGGGATCGGAGCACCGTCGGCGGCAGCGAGGACGCGTCCGTCCACGTCGGTGCGCGGCCCTCCCTTGGTCCCGAGGCAACCCGGATGCAACGCGAGCGCATAGTACGGCCCGTCGCCGAGCGGGCCGAGGTCGCCCATGAACCGGTCGTAGGGGAACGACCCCCGGCCAAAATCAGGGTCTTCACCGTTCTCCGCGTGGGCGTTGAAGACCTCGACCGTCGACTCGAGGGCGGTCGGGGGCACCCCGATCCGCTCGGCGAGAGTGCCGAGCTCGTCGGCGCGGTCCAGCCACGGTGGATCGGGGTCGCGGCGCCCGAGCGGCCCGACCCGGTAACGCTTGCGGTAGGCGCCATCGAAGACCAGCCAGGCTCGCGCGTGCGGCAGGGAGTAGGACGTCGCCTCGAAGTTGAGCATCGTGCGCCCGAGGTCGTTGTAGTTCTGCGCCTCATCGACGAAGCGGCGGCCGGCCGTGTCGACGATCAGGCTGCCCGGGCGGGCGCGCTCGGTGAGGATCAGGCGGTACATCGCGCCGCCGTCGAGCATCTCGCCCGGGATCGAGATCGCCGGGCACCACCACGCTTCGCTCATACACCCGAGCTGGGCACCGGCGCCCATCGCCATGCGCAGGCCGTCGCCCTCCGCGCCGCCGGCGCCCACCGGGGCGCGCACGGGGCCACGGAGGAACGCGCGCGCGAGCTGCGGGTTGCGCTCGAAGCCGCCGGTCGCCAGGACGACGGCGCCCTCGTCCGGAAGCGTGCGGACGCGCCTGCCGGTCTCAACCACGACGCCCGCGGCGAGACAGGCGTCGAGCAGCCCCGCGACCAGCGCCCGGCCCATGGTGACGATGCCGGCGGCCTGGCGCTCGCGGAGCAGCTCGCGGTCGATGGCGCCGCCCGCAAGCTCCGCGTACGTGATGGGCGCCGTGACGTTCGGTGCGTCGCGGACGAGCCGGGCTGCCCGCGGGGACGGTCGGTACGGTTGCGGCTCGAGCGTCCGGCCGCCCTGCGGTCGACCGCCCGCGAACTCCGCGTGGTAGTCGGGGTAGGCGAGCGGCGCCAGCTCGAGGCTCGTCTCGCGCTCGACCCACTCGGCCGTCGCGCGGGCGCCGTGGGCGAACGCGCGCAGCCCGTCGTCGTCGGCGTCGCCGAGCGCCAGGGCGCGAAGGTAGGTGAGCGCCGCCTCAGGGGTGTCGTCGTCGAGCTGGTGGTGCGCGGGGAGCCACGCGTTCCCCCCCGACAGCGCCGTGGTTCCGCCGACGTGCTCGTAGCGCTCATAGACGGTGGCCGATGCGCCTGTGAGTCGTGCCGCGAGCGCGGCCGTCAATCCGGCGGCTCCGGAGCCGATGACGGTGACGGTCGCCATCACCCGCCCCGGTTGGCGCTCATGCCGGCGGCGACCTCGAGGGCGATGACCGCTCGCCCTCCGTCGCTAATGCGCCGCGTTGAACGCGGCCATCGCTTCGTCCTGTCCCGGTAGCTCCCACGTCCAGCCCTCGTAGCCGATGGCCGTGTCGAGCAGCGAGGTGATCGCGTTGTCGGCCCACTTGTTGACGATCGTCTTGGTCCAGCGCAGCGATTGCTTGGGCTGCGCCGCCAGGGCGTGGGCCACTTCGTCGACCTTCGCATCGAGCTCGGCCTGGGGGACGAGCTCGTTGGCGATGCCGAGATCGACCAGTTGACGCCCGACCACGGGCTTTCCGAGGAAGAGGATCTCTTTCGCCTTGGTGAGGCTCACGAGGTTCGGCAGTAAGGCCGCAGCTCCGTCGCCGGCGGCGATTCCGAACTGCGTGTGCGGATCGGCAATCGAGCCGCGCTCCGACGTGTAAATGAGGTCGCTGGCGAGGACGAGGGACGTACCGACGCCCAGCGACGGGCCGTTCAGCTTCGCGATCACCGGCTGCTCGAGCAGCATCAGGTCGCGCATGATCCACCGGACCTGGCGGATGGTGTGCAGCCATTCCTCACGTTCGATGTCTGGGAACCAATCGGGGTCGCCGCTCCCGCAGAACGTGTCACCCGCGCCGGTGAGCACGACGACCTTCGCGTCGTCCGCCCGCACGGCGTGAAAGACCGAGGCGAGGTTGCTGTGCAGGACACCGTTGACGACGTTTCCCACCTCGGGTCGGTTGATCGTGATGGTCAGGATCTCGTCGTCGGTCTCGACGAGCAGGTGCTCGTAGTGCTCGGTGATCATTGGGACTCCTGTCTCCGCTTGTCGATAGAAACCCGGGCTTTTCTCGCCGGCGACGCACGGAGCGCCGCCGGCGAGACCGAGCCCACCAGAACACGTCTTAGCCGACGTGCCAGAGCTTCTTGAAGTCCGCCTGGTAGTTCGCCGGCTCCCAGAGCGCGCTGCTCGTGGTATTGGCCTTGTCCACGAGCTCGGTCGGCATGGCGAGGATGGGGTGCGTCGGGTCGTCGCCGACGAAGTGACGCGCGAGCGAGTCGAATCCGGCCCAGGTGACCCACGCCAGCGAGTACGCCATATACGCGGACTCGCTCCCGTTGACGATGTCCGCCATGTTCACCGTCGATGCGTTCAGCCCGGTGACCTTCACCTTCGAGAGGCCGGCAGCCTTCAGCGCCTCGGGGACGCCAGCAGCGAAGTTGCCGTCCGTGAAGACGACGTAGTTGATCTTCGGGTTGGACTGGATTGTGCTGACGACGGCGCTCGGCAGGGTCGTGCCGACGGCGGTGGGTGCCTCGTCGACGATCTGCACGCTGCAGCTCGAGCAGTCCTTCAGCACGGCCGACTTGATCGAGTCGCTGGCAGCGTTGAGGACCGGGTAGAGGGGGAGGGTGAAGATCGCCACGTGCGCATTACCGTTACTGTCGGCCACCATCCAGTCGCCCAGGATCGAGCCGTTGCGCTCGAACACCGGCGGCTGCGCGTCGATCGCCAGGTACGGCGGCGTGACCTTGTCGAAACCGACTGACGAGGCCACGACGGGCACGTGTTGGGCGATCGCAATCTTAAGGGCCGGTTCGTAGGTGGACCGCGGGAAGCCGCTGATCATGATCGCATCGGGCTTCAGGGCCAGGGCGGCTTCGAACTGCGTGATCAGATTCTGAGGCTCACCGGTCGTGACAATCGTTTTGAAGTTCCATCCGAGCGCAGCTGCCGCCTGCTTGCCGGACTGGAAGAAAAGCTGGCACGTGGGGAGATTGCACGCGACGAACACGACCGTCTTGCCGGTCGGTGGCTTCTTCGTCAGCGGCGTGGTGATGCCGTTCGATGTCGGCGCGGCCAGGTACGGAGCGACCGCGGCCTTCGCGGCGGCCACGCCGGGACTTGCGGCTGCCGTCGTATTCGAGCTGCTGCTTGTGCTCTTGGAGCTGCTGCTGCTGTTGGAGCTGCTGCCGCAACCGGCGGCGACCAGGGCCACCAGGGTCGCCGCGACGGCCGCCGCCGGCACCCATCCGCGCGTCACCCTGGGGGTGCGCCTACTCGTGAAACGCATACTTCACTCCCTCTGTTGGTCCTTTCCCCGCGCGACGATACCAAACGATTGGTCGGTATGGAAGCCCAAACCCGTGTTAGGTTTGTTAGGTTGTTATCCAAACGATTGGTTGGCTTAGAAGCCGGTATCGGTCACCGCCCGACCGCTGCCGATCTCAGGGTGATTCGACCCCGACCCGGAGGTCTTGACGGATCTCCTAAGCGCCCGTTCGGCCGACCGCGACCGGCGCAGTCCGCCGGTGTCGGCGCGTCCCGTTCGTCTGCAGCTCCCGCACGACCTCGCCCGTCGCCCGCAGGTGCGCGAGGTAGGCGAGCACCTCGGTGGTCCGTTCCGCGGCTTCGAGATCGCTGTCGAGCGGGCCGAACATCCGCTCCGTCAGCTCGTACGCGCCGGCCGGCCCGCGGTCGAGGGCCGCCCGAAGCTCGTCGAGGCGAGCGTGGATGCCGTCGCGCTGCAGCGCGATCGCGGCGTGCACGTCGGCCAGTGGACGACCGTGCCCTGGGAGGGCGAGCGTCAGGCCGCGGATGCCCTCGATCCGGTCGAGCGACCCGAGCAGCTCGGCGACAGGGTCGACGCTGTATCCGTAGTCCATCCAGGGGACAAACGCAGCACACAGCGAGTCCCCCGCGATCGCGATACCCCGCTCGCGCTGGATCAGGCAGACATGCGACGGCGAATGTCCGGGGGTCTCGAGCACCTCCCACGTGCCCACTGCCGACGGTAGCCGCGCATTCTCCCGCAGCGACCGAGGCTCGACGAGCAGACCGGAGATCCCCTCGCACTCCTCGCCCGTGCAGGCGAACGCCTCGAGCCGCCCTTCCGGGACGCCCTCTCGAAGCGCGAGGCGGGCGCGCGCGGCCCGCACCTGCTCGGGCGCCCGGAGGATGTCGAAGACGTGCTCGCCCGCCGGGTGCATCCACACGCTGCAGCCGGTGCGGTCGACGAGCCAGCGCGCCAGGCCGGCGTGGTCGGTATGGGCGTGAGTCAGCACGAGCGCTCGCACGTCCTCGAGCCCGAACCCGGTCTCGGCAAGCGCCCCGCCGAGCGCGGACGAGAGGGTCGGATGGCCGCCCGAGCCGCAGTCGACGAGCATGACGCCGTCGTCGAGCGCGACGGCGTACGCGTTGACGTGGGTGATGCCCTCCCAGGGCAGCGGCAGCCGGAGCCGCCAGATCCCGGGGGCGCACAGGCGCGCGCCGACGCGGTGCGGATCGACCTCCCAGCTGACGGGCGGCGGGCCGACCACTCGCTAGGTGACCTCGAGCTGCACGGACGTCACGCGGGCTCTAGCGGCCAACGGATGGCGGGTCAGGCCGCGCGCGGCGCCGGGCTCGCTCGGCCATGAACTCCGCGACCTGCTGCCGGCATTCGGGTGTGGCCTGGAGGAGCGCCGTCGCCTCGATCGCACCGGCCAAACCCGGGGGGCCGATCTCGCGGTTGATCATCCGCTTGCCCGACTGCACCGCCGTGGGCGAGTTGCGGCCGATCCGGCGGGCGAGGTCGCGGGCATGCTCGAGCAGGTTCGCGTGGGGCACGACCTCCTGGACAAGCCCGATCCGCTCTGCCACCCGGGCATCGATCTCGTCCCCGGTCAGCGCCAGCCGCCGCGTCCACGGTCGTCCGATGACATCCGGGCCGCGCATGAGGCCGTAGCCCGGCATGAGGCCGAGCGTGACTTCCTTGAACGCGAACCGCGCGCGCTCCGAGGCGATCACGATGTCGCACGCGAGCACGAGCTCAGTCCCGCCGCCGAAGGCGATGCCATCCACCGCCGCGATCACCGTCGTCTGGCAGCACTCCACCGCGCTGAAGGCGGAGAGTGCGAGATCGACCTGCCCTCTGTAGTCCTCGATGCCCTCGAGCGAATCGAAGTCGGCGATATCGCCGCCGGCGGAGAAGCACGACCCGGCGCCGGTGAGCACGCACACGGAGACGTCCGGATCCGCGTCGAGTGCTCGTAGCGTCTCGGGCAGTTCGCGGAACATCGCGTGGTTCATCGCGTTGTACTTCTCCGGGCGGTTCATCGTCAGGACGGCCGTCCGGTCCGGCCCCCGCTCGAGGCGGAGCGTCTCGCTCACGGCACCGCCCGCCCCACGCCCACGGGTCGGTCGTTGGCGTGGTTGCGCTGATGCCATGCCGGATACGGTACGCGGACCGCGCTCACCGTGGTGAGCCGCTCGATCTCCGCGGGCTCGAGCTCCCACGTCACCGACGCGAGATTGTCCGCGAGTTGCTCCTCGCGACGCGCGCCGACGAGGACGCTGCTCACCGTCGGCTGGACGAGCAGCCAATTGATCGCGACCTGTGACGGCGTGACGTTGTGCACCTCCGCGATCTCCCGCAACACGTCGACGATGTCATACGCCCTCTCCTCGTCGATCGGGGCAAGATCACCAATCTGGGTGCGACGCGCACCTTCGGGCCCCGGCTCGCCGCGGTGGTACTTGCCGGTGAGCAGGCCACCGGCGAGCGGTCCCCAGACGATGTGCCCGACGCCTTCTGACTCCGCCATCGGTACGTGGTCGTACTCGATGTTCCGCTCGATCAGCGAGTACGACGCCTGATGGGAGATCACGCGCTCCCAGCCCCGCCGCTCGGATACCGTCAGCATCTTCATGATCATCCACGCCGAGAAGTTCGACACGCCGAGATATCGGACCTTGCCGGCGCGCACGAGGTCGTCGAGCGCACGCAGCGTCTCCTCCCACGGCGTAGCGGCGTCATACTCATGCAGCTGGAGCAGGTCGATCCGGTCGGTGCCAAGCCGTCGTAGGCTGGCCTCGCACGCCTCGATGATGTGGTGCCGCGAGAGGCCCGCATCATTGGGTCCCTCCCCGACTGGGTAGCGCAGCTTCGTCGAGATCAGGACGTCGTCGCGGGCGGACCCGAGCGCCTCGCCGAGAATCTGCTCGGCCAGTCCCGCCGAGTACACGTTCGAGGTGTCGAAGAGGTTGACGCCGGCGCCGCGGCACACGTCGATCATCCGCCGCGCCTCGTCGCCGGCGAGCGTCCCGTGCGCCCGGTAGTACTCGTCGTTGCCTCCGAAGGTGGCGGTCCCGAAGCCGATGGCGGAGACCTGCAGGCCCGTCCGCCCCAGATAGCGCATCTTCATACCGTGCTCCGTGGTTCGTAGGAGGCGCCGCCGCCCCGGGCGGCGTCGGGAAACATGTCGACCATGAGCTCGGCGATCCGCCGAAGGCCGACGTTGAGCAGTTCGAGGACGTTGCCGTCCGGATCGCTGACGTAGATCAGGTCGGCGTCGCCGAGCGCGCCGAGCTCGGGGAAGAGCCGGTGGCCGCCGGCTGCCTCGACGGCTGCGAGCGTCGCGACCACGTCGTCGACCCGGACCCCGAGGTGCGGAAGGCGACGCGGCACATGGTCCGCAGCCCAGGCCGGAATGGTGGGCGGCAGGAACTCGAAGAGCTCGATCGCTCCCTCGTCGAAGCCGACGATCCCCAGCTTGAACTCTGTGCCGCGCGGGCCGTCCATGAACTGCTGCGCAGCCCGCCCGACGATGACCACCGGACGCGACAGCCAGCGCCCGCCGAACACGTCGATGTAGAAGCGACCGGCCCGCTCGACGTCGGCGACCAGCACGGCATGGTGGTGATGGAAGCTGGCCGTGGCCACCGCGCAATCCCTCACCCCTGGTTGGAAAAGATCCGGTCGTGCGGGTGAGACATGATCTCGAGCACGGTGCCCCAGGGGTCCTCGCAGAAGCAGACCTTGAACGGCTGGCCTTCGAGCGCGGTCAGGATGTCGGTGCGCTTGCGCCCGCCGTTGTCCACGATCTTCTGCGCCATGCCCTCGACGTCCGGATCGATGAAGCAGAGGTGGAACAAGCCCCCACGCCAGTAGGCGAAGTTGTCGTCCGGCTTCTCGTAGACCGGGTCCACGAACTCGAAGAGCTCGACCGCAGCACCGTTCGCGGTGCCCAGATGTCCGACGCGGACGTGCTGCATCTCGGGGCCGAACACCTGCAGGAGCTGGTCGGCGAAGTAGCCGCCGTCGGCCGCGCGGCCGTCGCCGATCGCCGTGATGGGCCGGAACCCGAACATGTCCTGGTACCAGGCCATCGCAGCGTCGAGATCCGGGATCGAGATGGCGATGTGGCCGACGGCGATGGGGCGTTGAGGCGGGGACATGGAACCCTTTCTGTTTCAGAGTGCAACACGATTGGGGCCGACCGGTCTGTCGGCCGCCCAATCCCATTGATGCCACTGCGGATAGGGCACCCGCGGGCTGCTGACGGCATCGAGCCGCTCAGTCTCCTCGGGCGTGAGATCCCACGTCGCCGCGGCGAGGTTGTCGACGAGCTGCTCCTCGCGGCGCGCGCCGAGGATGACGCTGCTGACGGTCGGCCGGGTGCGCAGCCAGTTGATCGCCACCTGGGCGACCGAGACCCCGCGGGCCTCGGCAATCTCGGCAGCGACCTCGACGGTGTCCAGCCCGCGCTCGTCTTCGATCGGGACGATGTCGCCCCAGCCCCGTCCGCGGCGTGAGTCGTTCGGCGCCTCCTGGCCGCGGCGGAACTTGCCCGAGAGAAAACCTCCGGCGAGCGGGCTCCACACGATGTGCCCGAAGCCCTCGTCGAGCGCGCATGGAACGAGCTCGAACTCGATGTCTCGGCAGGCGAGCGAGTAGTAGGCCTGGTGAGAGACGATCCGCTCCCAGCCGCGGGCCTCAGCGATGCCGAGCGCCTTCGTGATCATCCACGCCGAGTAGTTGGAGACGCCGAGATAGCGCACCTTGCCGGCGCGCACGAGGTCGTCGACCGCATGAAGAGTCTCGTCGAGCGGGGTGGCGGGGTCGATCTCGTGCAGCTGGAGCAGATCGATGTGGTCGGTGTTCAGCCGGCGCAGGCTCGCGTCGACGGCGTTGAGGACGTGGTGGCGCGAGAGACCGGCATCGTTCGGTCCCGCGCCGGTCGCGAAGCGAATCTTGGTGGCCACGATCACGCGGCCGCGGCGTGTACCGAGGGCTTCGCCGAGGATCTCCTCCGCGAGGCCGCCGGAGTAGATGTCCGACGTGTCGAAGAGATTGACGCCTGCGTCGATGCTGATGTCGAGAAGTCGCCGCGCGTCGGCAACGTCCTGGGTGCCAAGTCCGGCGAAGTAGTCGCCCGCCCCCCCGAACGTCATGGTGCCGAAACCCAAGGCCGAGACCTGCAGTCCACTGTGGCCCAGATAGCGCATCTGCATGTCGTGCTCCTCGAGCTACTGGTCGTAGACGATGACGCCTCGAAGGTTCTTACCGTCGTGCATGTCCTGGTACGCCTGGTTGATGTCCTCGAGCGCGTATGTGTGGGTGATGAGCTCGTCGAGCATGAGCTTTCCGCGCATGTACAGGTCGAGCAGCATCGGAATGTCGTTGCGGGGATCACACGAGCCGAACAGCGTTCCTTGCAGACGCTTGTTCGACATCGCAAAGGTGAAGAGGTCGAACGTCACCTCCGTCTGGTGCTGTGGCGCCGCCGAGGTATAGGCGATCACGCCGCCCTTGCGAACGAGCACCTGCGTGGCGTTGAGCAGCTTGCCGTCGCCCACGCCGGAGGTGAAGATCGCGCGGTCGGCCAAGCGGCCATTGGTGATCTCGACGACGAGGTCGAGCGCCTCGTCCAGGCTGGGCGATGTGTGCGTCGCGCCGAATTCCTTGGCCTTCTCGCGCTTGAACGCGACCGGGTCCACGGCGACGATCTGCGAGGCGCCGGCGTGCCGGGCCCCCTGTACTGCGTTCATGCCAACGCCGCCGGTCCCGACGACGACGACCGTGTCGCCGATCCGGGTCTCGGCTGCGTAGACGGCCGATCCCCACCCCGTAGGGACTCCGCACCCGACGAGCGCCGCCTTGTCGAGCGGGATCGCCGGATCGATCTTGATGACCGCGTCGATCGGCGCCACGCAGTACGGGCTGAAGGTACCCAGGAAGGACATGGCGCCCACACCCTGGCCGCGTGCGTGGATCCGGTGCGTACCGTCGGGCGCGGTGCCGGCGAGCACGCCGGCACCGAGATCGCACAGGTTCTGATTGCCGGCCACACACGGGATGCAGAGACCGCACGACGGCAGAAACGAGAGCACGACGTGGTCGCCCGGTGCCAGGTTCATGACGCCGGGACCGACCTGCTCGACGACGCCGGCGCCTTCGTGACCGCCGAGCATCGGCGCCCAATCGATCGCGATGTCCCCGGTGTCGAGGTGATCGTCCGAGTGGCAGAGACCGGATGCGGCCAAGCGGATGAGGGCCTCGCGCTCCTTCGGGGGATCGATCTCGATTTCCTCAACCGTCCATCCCGACCTGGTTCCCGGCTCCCACAGGAGAGCGCCCTTCGTCTTCACTTGATTCTCCCTCGACGACACGTACGTTGGCAGCACCGCACCCATGACCAACCGGTCATTTGGTTGGTCAATCCTAACGACTCAGCCAAAAGCCGTCAAGGCCACAACCGGGATCGTCCCCGCCGGGCAGTGGGATGAGCCGCGTCGCTCGGCTCGGGTGCGGGGGGGCGGGGGGGCGGGGGGGAGCCGCGTCGTCCCCGCCTATCCGCCGGCGCCGGGTACCGACGGCCCTAGAGAGGACAGGTGCAGGGCGAAACCCGGCCGAATCACCAGATCCTCGGGGGCAAGGTCATGGATGGACTCGCGGCCAAGTCCGACGAGCGTCTCGTCGATGCCACTGCGCAGGATGTCGAGTACGTTGACGACGCCGGCCTCGCCACTCGCGGCGAGTCCCCACAGATAGGCGCGGCCGATGAGCACCGCCCGGGCGCCGAGGGCAAGGGCCTTGACGACGTCGCTACCCCGGCGGATACCGCCGTCGAACAGCACTTCGATCTGGTGCCCGACGGCCTCGACGATCCCGGGCAGGGCGCGGATCGCCGCCGGTGTCCCGTCGAGGTTGTTGCCGCCGTGGTTGGAGACCGAGATCGCGTCGGCGCCGATCTCGACGGCGCGCCGCGCGTCTTCGGGACGCATGATGCCCTTGACGAGAAAGGGACCGACCCACTGCCGGCGCAACCATCCGATGTCATCCCATGAGGGCAACGGGGTCGTCATCCATTCGCCGTAGGCACCGAAGAAGGTGGGTGCCTGGCCGCCCGGCGGAGTCAGGTTGGGCGCGGTGAGGTCCGGGAGCGTGCCGCTGCGCACGAAGTCGAGCAGCCAGCGGGGGTGGGCGAGCGCCTCGGGCGCGAGCCTGGCCATGGCGCGCCGGTCGAGGCGCTCGGGGATCGATGGGCTCCCCCAATCGCGCCGGTGAGCGAACGTCCAGTCGAGCGTGACGATGAGGCCCTTGGCGTCGGCCTGCCGGGCGCGGTCGAGGATCTGCAGGAGCCGATCGCGGTCTCCCAGCCAGTAGATCTGGAAGAACGTGCTCGGGTTCGCCGCCACCACTTCCTCGATCGGCTTGCTGGCAAATGAGCTCAGGCCCATCGCGGTTCCGGCGCTTGCCGCAGCGCGGGCGACTGCGACTTCGGCGTCGGCGTTGACGGCCTGTACCCCGGTGGGCGAAACGATCACCGGTAGCGAGACGTGCCGGTCGAGGACGGTCGTTGCCTGGTCGCGCGCGGCCGGAACGCCGGCCGCGATGCGCGGCAGGAACCCGAGCTCGCCGAACGCGCTGACGTTGTCGCTCAGGGTCGCGCCCTGCTCGGACCCGGCAAGCAGCGCGCGGTAGACGGATCGCGGTAGCCGCTTCTTGGCCCGTCGCTGAGCCTCCGCCACCGATTCGAACCATCGCTTGGTACTGGCCACCGTCCGCTCCTCAACTCGCCCGGCTGGGCGCAGACACGCGCAGGAACACTGTGACGGGATCCTCGTCGCACGCGCGGTCGGGGGGTCGCCGACGGGAGTGATCAGCCTGCGGACGTGGCAGCGTGGAACCGTGGCGCACGGCGAGGGCGTGCTCGCCATGGCCGAGGACGCATTCGGGGTCGGGTCCGTCGAGGGGGAGGCCGGTGAAGAACTTGGCCGCCATGCAGCCGCCGCGACACGAGTCGTAGTGAGTGCACGAGCCGCACACCCCGGGCGATTGCGGGCGTCGCAGCTGCGTGAACAGCTCGGACTCCCGCCAGACCTTGGCGAAGCCGCCGGGCGCACGAACGTTGCCGGCCAGGAAGGCGTCGTGGATCGCGAACGGGCAGGCGTAGACGTCGCCGACCGGGTCGATCAGGCACACGACACGCCCAGCGCCGCACAGGTTCAGCCCGGGCAGCGACTGCCCGTAGGCGGAGAGGTGGAACAACGAATCCCCGGTCAGGACACCCTCGCCGTGCGCCAACAACCATTGGTAGAGCTCGCCCTGCTGCTGCTGGGTGGGATGGAGTTCGGCCCAAACATCCGCGCCACGACCGGACGGACGGAGGCGCGTGATGCGCAGCTGTGCCTCAAAGCGGTCGGCAATCGCCTTGAACGCATCGAGCTGCGAGACGTTTTCGCGCGTCATCACCACGGAGACCTTGAAGCCGCGAAAGCCGCTCGCATGCATCCGCTCCATGGCCCGTATGGCGGTGGCGTAAGAGCCGGCCCCGCGCACCCGATCGTTCACCTCGGCGGACGCGCCATCGAGCGAGATCTGAACGTCGACGTAATCCGCGGCGGCGAGACGCTCGGCGATCGCCGGGGTGATCCGGCTGCCGTTGGTGGAGAACTTCACCCCCACGTCGTGGGCCGTCGCGTAGTCGAGCACCTCCCAGAAGTCGCGCCGCACAGTGGGCTCGCCGCCGCCGATGTTCACGTAGAAGACCTGCATCCGCTGGAGCTCGTCGATGATCGACTTGCATTCCTCGGTGCTCAGCTCGCGCGGATCCCGGCGCCCGGAGCTCGACAGGCAGTGCACGCAGGCGAGGTTGCAGGCGTAGGTGAGCTCCCAGGTCAAGCAGATCGGGGCGTCGAGGCCGGCCTCGAAGTGGTCGACCAGCCGGGCCGGCGCGACGGCCACACTCATGGGGTCTCCCGCCGAATGATCATGCTCGTCCCGGCGAGGACGGACAGCGATCGCGCGTACTGAGGCAATTCCTCGGAGGCGATCCCGACGGCAAGGCACGCGGCGCGACCGCTCGGATACGCGGCGAGCGACTCCACCAGGCTACGGAGCGTTGGCGTCTTGAGGAACGACAGGCGCCGCGTGCCGAAGTGGTACGCGAGCGCGCCGAAGGGCTCGGGGCGGATCGCGACCTGCGGCGCGAGCGCCCAGGCCGCGTCGAGATCGAACGCCTCGACGGCGTGCGGGGTCACAGTCATGACGGCTCGCGCACGCGCCTAGTAGACGCCGCACATGCCGTCGATCGAGACGTCCTCGACCAGGAGGTCCTGTTCGACGAGGCTCTCCTCGACCGGCGGCTCGAGATCTGCAGCAGATTCGGCGGGGCCATCCTCGAGATCGGCAACGGATTCGACGGCGGGATCCTCGACAGCCGGCTCGGTGATCGGCTCATGCATGGGTTTTCTTCTCCTCTGACGACAGCGGCGAGTAAATTACACCACCGAGTGACATAATGCAATCCGTGACACCCCGCCGCGGTCGTCCACGCGCGACGACCCATCAGGAAGTGGCCAGCGTCGCACTCGATCTCTTCGCGAGGAACGGCTTCGAGACGACGACCGTCGGAGATATCGCGGCGGCAATCGGCATCCACCGTCGGACGTTGTTCCGCTACTTCCCCTCGAAGAACGACATCGTCTGGGGTGACTTCGACTGGGTCCTGGCAAGGCTGCGCGTGCACCTCGCCGAAGGGAAGTCCGACGAGCCGATGATCGAGGTCCTGAGGCGTGCCGCAGTGCGCTCCAACAGCTACCCCGCCGCCCAGCTGCAGGAGCTGCGAATCCGAATGACCCTGATCACCACCGTGCCATCGCTCCAGGCCCACTCGATGCTGCGCTACGCCGCTTGGCGCAATGTCGTCGCCGAGTTCGCCGCCGACCGTCTCGGCCAAGAGCCGGACGATCTCGCCCCGCTCGCCCTCGGATACGCCGCGCTCGGCGCATCGATGGCCGCGTTCAGCCGCTGGGTGGCGAATCTTGGCGACGACCTCGAGCACGACCTGGACGAGGCCTACGCGCTGCTCGAGTATGGGTTTCGCCTCCCGGAGAAGCGCCCATGAGGCTCGCCACGCTCGCGTGGACGGATCTGCCGGCACCGAGCGGACCGCTGCTGCTCGTCCCGCTCGGAGCCACCGAGCAACATGGTCCCCACCTCCCGATGAACACCGACAGCGTCATCGCCGAAGCGCTGACCGGCTCCATCGCCGACGGGCGCACGGACCGGATCGCCGGGCCCACCCTGCACTACGGATCAAGCGGCGAGCATGCCGCGTTCCCGGGCACGCTGTCGCTCGGCCAGGCCGCGCTGGAGCTCGCCGTCGTCGAGCTCGTACGGAGCGCGGACTACTTCCGCGGCGTCGCGATCGTGTGCTGGCACGGCGGCAACGCTGAGGCTCTCTCGCGTGCGACACAGCTGCTGCACGGCGAGGGCCGCCGCATCCAGGTCTGGCGTGGCCACCAAGTCGGAGGCGACCTGCACGCAGGGCGCACCGAGACGTCCCTGATGCTCCATCTCGCGCCCGAGCTCGTGGGCAAGGAGCGACCGGCCGGGGCCACCGAGCCGCTCGTCGCGATCAAGGATGCGCTGATGAGCGGCGGCGTCCGCCACGTCTCGCCCAACGGCGTGCTCGGCGACGCCGCGGGCGCGTCGGCCGACGAGGGCCGACAGATCTTCGCGAAGCTCGTCGACGATCTCGAGCAATTCCTGACGCAGCCGTGATCAGCGCGCGCTACCGCCTCGACGTATCGGCCCGCCGCTCCCGCGACGGGCGCGTACTCAGCGGTGGCCAACCGGCGCGCGTGCTGCGGTTCACCGCGAAGGGCGCCGCGGCGCTCGACGCTGCGCTTGACGCGGCGCTCGCGACGGGATCATCAGAGTCCCAAGATCTGCTGGACCGGCTCGTCGGCTACGGCCTGCTTCACCCTGGGGGCCAGACAACGCGCCCGAGCGACCAGCGCCTCACGTGCGTCGTCCCGGTCAAAGACAGCGCGGCGTCGATCGGCGAGCTGGTTGCCAAGCTGACCCCCCTCGGGCCGGTGATCGTGGTCGACGACTGCTCGGCCGACGGCACACGAGGGGAGGCCGAGCGCGCCGGGGCGCGCGCCGTCGCCAACGCCCACGAGCCGGGACCGGCCGGTGCCCGCAACACCGGCCTCGACCTGGTCGACACCGACCTGGTCGCCTTCGTCGACAGCGACTGCCTCCCACGCTCAGGCTGGTCCGACCAACTCGTGAACCTGCTCGACGACCCACGGCTCGCTCTCGTTGCTCCCCGCGTGGCCAGTCTCCCAGGCACCTCCGCCGTCGCGCACTACGAGATGCGTTGCTCGCCGCTCGACCTCGGACCTCAACCGTCGCTCGTCGCACCCGGTCGGCGCGTGACCTTCGTCCCTTCCGCAGCTCTCGTCGGGCGCACCGCGGCGCTGCGCTCGGTCGGCGGCTTCGACGCCTCCTTGCGCGTCGGAGAGGATGTCGACCTCGTGTGGCGCCTGGTCGGCCAGGACTGGACCGTCCGCTACGTCCCCGACGCGATCGTCGAGCATCGTCCGCGCCCCTCACCCGTCGCGCTTGCCCGTCAACGCTTCCGGTACGGTACATCGGCCGCGACGCTCGAGCGCCTGCACCCGGGTGCGGCGGCGCCCCTCCACATCACGCCGGGGACCGTTGGGGTGTGGCTCGCAAGCTGCCTCGGCTGCGACACCGCGATACTCGCGCTCGCCGCCACGACGCTTCCCGCCGCGCGCGCCGCGCAGGACCGGACCGCGCGAGGACATGCCGTGCTCCTCCGGGCCCGGGGTCACGCGGTGGCGACGCGCCACCTGGCGCGGGCCCTGACGCGCGAGTGGCTGCCGCTCACATTGCTCGCGTCGGTGCGCAATCCGCCGGCACGCCGGTTCATGGCCGCGGCGTTCGTCCTCGACACCGTCGTCGCCTACGTATCCGGCCCGCGCCGAGCGGGACCGCCGAGCTTCGTGGCGCTCCGCCTGCTCGACAACGCGTCCTACTGCGTCGGCGTATGGCGAGGGGCGCTCAGCCTGCGAACGCCGGCACCGCTGCTCCCGCGGCGCGTCCGCTCGTCGCCCTCTCGGGCGAGATCCCTCGCGACCGCACGAGCCTGACTCTCCGCCACGCGATCCGGTCCGTCGCGGCAGGGGACCGGTCGGTACTGTAAAGAAACCGTTAGTGACCAAACGCATGGTTGCATTTTGCTCGGGGGCTGGTACGATGGCCGCCGAAAACCAAATGAACGTTTGTTTGTTCATTGAGCCGTTTGGAGGGAGAGCGTGAGCACCTTGCAGGCGAATAGGGTCACGATCGTCGCCCATAGCGTCTCGGCGCGCAGCCTCGCCAGACCTCGGACGCAGACGAGATGAGCTCGAACTCACCCGTTGTCCTGTCGATCGAAGGTCTCTCGAAGACCTTCACCGGCCAGAAGGCTCTGAGGTCGGTCGACTTCCAGGTGCACGCCGGCGAGATCCGTGCGCTGGTGGGGCCGAATGGCAGCGGCAAGTCCACGCTCGTCAAGATCCTCGCCGGCTACCACCAGCCAGACGAGGGGGCCGTGGCGACAGTGGACGGTCAGCCGTTTGAACTCGGCCATGCGGATGCCGCGTTCGCGGCTGGGCTGCGCTTCGTCCACCAGGACCTCGGTCTCGTTCCCGCGCTGGGGGCGATGGACAACCTGGCGCTCGGCCGCGGTTACATCCGCGGACGGTCCGGCACGATCTCGTGGCGGCGAGAGCGGGAGACCGGTGAGGAGCTACTTGCTTCGCTCGGTTACGATTTCGATTTCCGGGCTCCCGTCTCGAGCCTCGCGGCCTCGGAGCGAACCGGGATCGCGATTGCCCGTGCGCTCGAGGGCTGGAGGGGTCACGCCAAGATCCTCGTGCTCGATGAGCCCACGGCATCGCTCCCGGCGGCGGAGGTGAACCGGCTCTTCGAGGTCGTGCGCACCGTGCGCGACAACGGTGTCGCGGTGATCTACGTGTCCCATCACTTCAACGAAGTGTTTGACATCAGCGACACGGTGACCGTACTCCGCGACGGCGCCCACGTCGCCACCCTGCCGACGGCCGATGTCGACGAGCCCCGCCTGGTCGAGCTGACGATCGGCCGCAAGCTCGCGGAGCCTCGCGACGCGCAGTCGGCCACCGCGATCGCGGACGCGGGCACAGCACTGCTTCAGCTCATCGGCGTCGGCGGTCGGGTCGTCCAGCACCTGGACGTGGAGGTCGGACCAGGCGAGATCGTTGGCGTCGCGGGCGTTACCGGGTCCGGCCGCGAGGAGATCTGCGGTCTGGTCTTCGGCGACCACCAGCGCTCCGGCGAGGTGCTCATCGAAGGGCGCTCCGTGCCGCCGGAGAGGCCCGACCTGAGCCTGCGTCTGGGGATGGCCTACGTGCCGCCGGAACGGGCCGCCAAGGCCGCGTTGCTCGACCAGACCGTACGTCAAAATACGACGATCAGCTGGCTCAAGCCGTTCTACGGTCCCCGCGGCTTGCGCCGTGCCGACGAGCGGGCCGAGACCAATATCTGGCTCGACCGCCTCGAGGTGGTGCCGCGCGACAGCGAGGCGCTCTTCCAAACGCTGAGCGGTGGCAACCAGCAGAAGATCGTCCTCGCCCGCGCGCTGCGGATCAAGCCACGCGTCCTCGTGCTGGACGAGCCGACGCAGGGTGTCGATGTCGGTGCCAAGGCAGCGATCCACGACATCCTGCGCAATGCGGCCGCCGAGGGAGCCGGCGTGCTCGTTGCCTCCGCCGAGTCCGAGGAGCTGGTCCAGCTCTGCGATCGCATCATCGTCATGAACCAGGGCCGGGCGGGCCGCGAGTGCCTGGCCGCGGAGGTGTCCGCCGATGAGCTGACCGAGTACACGCTGCGAACACTTGCGGCCGATCCCGCATAGCTAGGAGTGGACGTTGTCAACGCAGAATTCGAAAGAAGAAACCATGACCGCATCGCCAGTCCGAGAGCCTGCGCCGCCGCCGACGGGGCTAGCCAGCTCGGGGTCATCGCTGCGCTCGAAGCTCCCGGGGCTCAACAGCATCAGCCTGCTGCTGATCTGGGCAGCGGTGATCGTGCTCTTCGGCATCACCCAGACGAGCACGTTCCTGACGACCGAGACGCTCAAGACCTTGGCCGCCGATCAGGCGATCACGGCGATCATGGCGCTCGCGTTGCTCCTGCCGCTGGCCGCCGGCGCATACGATCTCTCGATCGGGGGGGTCATGGGGTTGGCGGTCGTCCTCGTCGCCTATTTCCAGTCCCACTATCACTTGGGGTTCGTCTTCGCTATTTTGCTGACGCTCTGCGCGGGCCTGGGGATCGGGGCGATCAACGCGTTCGTGATCGTGCGGCTGCGCGTCGACTCCTTCATTGCCACGCTCGGCATGTCCTCCGTCTTACTCGCGGCGGTGGAGTGGATCAACGGCGGCCAGGAGATCGTCACCGGCATCTCCACCAAGTTCACCAATCTGGGCAGTGATCAGCTGCTCGGATTCCAGTTGCCGTTCTATTACATGCTCGTCATCGGGGGGATCCTGTGGTACGTCCTCGAGTACCGGCAGGCCGGACGCTACATGTATGCGATCGGTTCGAATCCGGACGCGGCCCGACTCGCCGGCGTTCGGACCGGCCGCCTGACCGTCACGGCGCTCCTGGGATCGGCCTTTATCGCCTCGCTGGCCGGTGTGATCTTCACGGCGGAGATCGGCTCGGCGACGAACCAGGCCGGGCCGCCCTACCTGCTGCCGGCGTTTGCCGCCGCCTTCCTCGGGGCGACGCAGTTCCGGGCCAAGGTGGTCAACGTGCCCGGCACGCTGATCGCGGTCTACGCGCTGGCGACGGGGATCAAGGGCCTGCAGCTCTCAGGAGCGGCCTTCTGGGTCAACGATCTCTTCAACGGCCTCGCGCTGATCATTGCCGTCGCGTTCGCGGTCCGGGCGAGTCGCAAGCGCGCATAACCGGATGGGCCTGCTCAGCGGGGTCCGGGTCGTCGACTTCAGTCGCTTACTGCCGGGCGCGGCGTTGACGCAGCTCTTGGCTGATCTCGGGGCTGATGTCATCAAGATCGAGCGGCCGGGCTCCGGTGACGATATCCGGCGCGCCGGCCCGGCCGCGCACGGCAGCTCGGCGGTCCACCTGTTCCTCGATCGCGGAAAGCGCTCGGTTGCGCTCGACCTGAAGACGTGCGAGGGCCGCCTCGCGGCGACGAAGATCGTCGGCACGGCCGACGCTGTCGTCGAGTCGTTTCGTCCGGGCACCGCTGACGCGCTCGGGCTCTCGTACGAGGCTCTGCGGGAAGGAAATCCGAGGCTCGTGTATTGCTCGGTCAATGGCTACGGCAACAGCGGGCCGCGCGCGCCGGCGGCCGGCCATGATCTCAACTACTGCGCCTACGCCGGCATCCTCGACTTCGGCGGCTGGGGAGCTGAAGGGCCGCGAGCACCCGGCGCGCAGATCGCCGACGTGACCGGCGGCGCCGTGGCCGCGGTTGGCCTGCTCGCGGCGCTCGTGTCCGCCGGGCGCACGGGGGAGGGTACGCGGATTGATGTCGCGCTCGCGGACGTGGCGCTGTGGACAATCGGGATCCACGTGTCGAGCTACCTCGCCGGTGGTGCGCAGGGGCCGCGCAGCAGCGACCTCAACGGGCACTGGGCGTGCTACGACGTCTATGAGTGCGCCGACGGACGCTTCATCGCTGTCGCCGCGCTCGAGCCAAGATTCTGGACGAAGCTCGCCGAGGGTCTTCGGCGTCCCGATCTCGCCGTTCGCCAGTACGACCGCGCGGTCATCGCGGAGCTTCGCCAGCTGTTTCGCTCGCGCTCGCTGGCTGAATGGCTCGCGAGCCTCGAGGGCTACGACGCCTGCGTAGCTCCCGTCCAGCGCTTCGACGAAGTGACGGCCGACGAGCAGTTCGTCAACAACCGCATGTTCATCGAGGCCCCGGCGGGGACGGGCAGAATCACCCAGGTGGCCACGCCGCTGCGCTCACCGGCGATCGAGGAGCCGAGGCGCTCGGCGCCGATAGCCGTCGGTGAGCATACCGCCGAGGTGCTGGAGGAATGCGGCGTCGAGGGGTGAGGATCGTCGCACACTGGGTGCTCATCGACGGAAGCGTCTGACCCCGTCATCGCCGGTCTCCGAGACGGCTTGTCCGGTCGTTTCGAGATGCTGCAACACGCACAGCGTGACCGAGAGCATCGACTGCCGCCGATTGTGGTCAGGGTCGCCCTCGACGAGCTCGAGCACGAGCGCGTGTGCGCTCCGGGGCTGCGTCGACAGCGCGGCAAGGATTCGCTGTGAACGAGCGACCGCAGCGGCGCGCGCCTCGCCCAGCCGCAGCGCGGGATCGTTGACTGCGCGGCCGTGACCTGGCAGCAGCAGCGATGCGTTCAGCTCACGAATCCGATCGATCGCCGCGAGGTGCTCGCCGTACGGGTCCGGCGTGTGGCCATACTCGAGGAACGGCTCCGGGCTTCCGTAGGCGAGATCAGCGGAGATCAGCCAGCGTCGCGGCTCGTTGAAGAGCACCACCTGGGTCGGCGAGTGCCCAGGTGCCGGGACCACACGCCATCGACCAAGACGCGTCGCCAGGATGTCGCCCTCGGTGAGGAAGCGCTCGGGAGATATGCGGTCGTGATGGACGTCGTCGGCGAGGCGGGCGTCGACCCATGCGTCGAGCTCTACTCCCGGGATGCCTTCATGGAGGCCCATGCGTCGACGAGTCTCCACGGGAATCGCCGGGTCCCGCAGCACGTCATCGATCGTGTCGGGCCCGATCGCTCGCACGAACTCACAGCCGGTCTGCTCGACGACCGTCGCGGCGCCTCCTGCGTGGTCGGCGTGGAGATGGGTGCACAGGAGCAAGCGCACGGCGCCGGGCTCGACGCCGGCCAGCTCGAGGGCGCGGGCGAGCGCGGACCACCCCGGGGGGAGGCTCGTTCCGCAATCGATCAGGCAGAACCCGTCGGCCAGAGCGAGCAGATAGCAGTTGACGGACGTCGGAGCGCGGTAGGGAAGGGGCAGGCGAAGGCACCACAGCCCGTCTTCGATCACGTAGACGCTGGTATCGGTGGGCCGCCGCGGAACCGGCCGGAGGTCCGCCGGGAGGAAGCGGCCGGTGGTCATGAGGTCGATTGCGCGCGGCGATCAGGACTGGCGATTCCGAGCGCGGTGATCAGCCGTTGCTACCGCGCCACGCCAGCGACCCTCCGTCGATGAGGTGCGTCGAGCCGTTGATCCACGATGCGTCGTCCGAGGCGAGAAAGCACACGAGCTTCGCCACTTCCGCCGGCTTGGCAAGACGGGGCATCAGGTGTGTCGAGACAATCATCCGGTCAACAGCCTCCTTGTCGGTGGCGGCCTGGCGCCAGCGATCGACCATCTCGGTGTCGATTCCACCGGGTGCGATGCAGTTACATCGGACGTCTGGGGCGAGATCGAGCGCGGTCGTTTTCGTGAGCGCCTGAACCGCAGCCTTGGTGGCGCTGTAGACAGGGCAGCCGGGATAGGCATTGAATGCTCCCGTGGACCCGGTGTTCACGATCGCCGGCCCGCGCGTCGAGCGACGCAAGTGCGGCGCGGCGAACCTCGTCGCGAGCCAGACGGCTCTGAGGTTCACGTTGCAGACCTTTTCCCACACGGCTTCGGGCAGGGTGTCCACCGTGAGATCCGCTGTATAGAACGACTCCTGGATGCCGGCGTTGTTGTGAAGCACGTCCAGGCCACCGAAGTGCTCGACGACCTGAGCGACGAGCGCGGCAATCTGCGCCGAGTCTTCAACGTCACAGTGGAAATACTCGGCTGAACCGCCGATCTGGCGAATCTGCGCCACGGTCTCGATCCCGGCGGCATCGTTGACGTCGGACACCGCCACGACTGCGCGCTGCCGCGCCATCTCCAACGCAGAAGCACGCCCGATGCCGCTGCCGGAGCCCGTTACGAGACAGATCTTCTCGTCCAACATCCCTCGTCTCCTTCGGTCGATTGTTGGTATCTACCGGACGGGCCGACCCCGCGGACCCTGAGCATAGCTTACCGACCATACGTTTGGTATAATCGCCGCGGCGGTCATACCACCGCGCAGCGGTTGCGCGGAGCGCGCAAATCACCCCGGAGGACGCGTGCCGCGCGTCGAGGAGGATCTTCCATGACGGTCTCGATGTCCGAAGCGCCAGACATTCTCTCGGAGGCGCACGGGCGCGATCCATACTCCTCCTACCGGATCCTGCTCGAGGACTTCCCGGTGGTGTTCCATCCCGGGACCAGCGCCTGGCTCGTGAGCCGACACGAGGACATCACCCGGGTGATGAAGAGCAAGGAGATGTCCTCAGAGCATTACGCGGCACAGATCGAGCCGGTGCACGGCCGGACGATCATCCAGCTCGAGGGCAAGGAACACACGATGCACAGACGGCTGCTCGCGCCTTTCTTCCGCGGCAACGGTCTCGAGGCGTTCAAGCCGACGATCGAGGAGGTCGCCGAGTCGCTCGTGGCTCGGCTCGTGGACGATCAGGACGCAGCCGTCCGCGGCGCCGACGGACGTGCCGAAGTCGACCTCAGCCGCGCGTTCTTCAAGCCGTTTCCGATCACCGTGATCGAGCGGATGCTCGCGCTTCCGAGCGCTGACCACGAGAACTTCAGCCGGTGGTACCGGGACATCATGGGCTTCATCGGAAACCTCGCCGGCGCAGCCGAGCCGATCGCCCTGGGTCTTCAGGCCCGCAAGGAGCTGACGGACTACTTCTTGCCGCTCATCGACGAGCGCCGGAAGGGGACAGGCACCGATCTGCTGACGCTCATGTGCCAAGCCGAAGTCGATGGCGATCATCTGACCCGAGAGGAGGTTCGCGCCTTTGTGAGCCTGATGCTTGTCGCAGGGGGCGAGACCACCGACGGGGCTCTCGGCAACATGTTCATGAATCTGATCAAGAACCCCGACCAGCTCGCCGCCGTCTACGAAGACCGCAGCCTGATCGTGGATGCGTTTGCGGAGACCCTTCGCCACACGCCGCCGGTCCACCTCTCCGCGCGTCAGCCGCTCGCGGACATCGAGCTCGGGGACGTGACGATTCCCGCTGGGGCCACGATCTTCTGCATGATCGGTGCCGCCAACCGCGATCCCCGGAAATTTGCCGATCCGGAGCGCTTCGACATCTTTCGCACGGACAACGACACGTCACGCGCGTTCAGTGCCGCCGCGGATCATCTGGGGTTCATCAACGGCCGCCACTTCTGCGTGGGCGCGATGCTGGCCAAGGCGGAGATCGAGATCGGTGCCAACGCGGTACTCGACCGCATGACCGACCTTCGATTCGCCGACGGCTTCGTGCCGCAGGAGGCGGGCTTGTTCACCCGTGGGCTCGACAGCCTCCGGGTCACGTTCATCCCGGCGTAGGTGGAGTCACTGCTGACCCACGTCTTTACCTCGGCGAACATCGCGGAGCACGCCTAACCATCAGGAGTCTCTACATGAGCGACACAAGTGAGATCATCCGGCTCACCCTCGACTACGCCTGGTACCTCGATAACCTCGACCTCGACGGCGTCATGGAGCAATTCACCGATGACGCGGTCATGGACGCGACGCCAATCGGGCTTACTCTGAACGTTGGCAAAGCGGATGTTCGCGCCTTCTTCGGTGACGTCGTGTCACAGCTTTCTCATGAGAGCCATCTCACTTCCAACCATCGTGTCGACGTTGCAGATGACGCCGCCACCGCTGTCGGCACCGTCTACTATGATGCGCACGCCGTCACGCTCGAAGGCGTGCACGCGCGAGCTCGTGGCTTCTACGAGGATGAGTACAGACGGACGCCGTCGGGTTGGCGCATCAGTTCACGGGTGGTCAAGGCACTGACACCGCCGAGTATGCAGGCGTTCTCGATGTATGACTCAGAGCGCGATTCGGATACCAGCGCGCGGACGCCCTGAGTCTCGGAAGCGCCCGACCTTTCCTTTCCTTCGACGACGCCCTGGACATGGAACTGACGATGATGCGCGGCCGCGGTCCGGGGCTCGGGACGTATGCCTCGAGATTCGAGCTCCCTGAGCGCACGCTGCTCCACGTCCTTCGCCACCAGGCGCAGGCGCGCGCCGATCATCCTTGGCTGGTCTTCGACGGGTCCGAGACGCTGACGTTCGGCGCGGCCCAAGAGCGTGTCAACCAAGCCGGCCACGCGCTGCGCGCGAGGTTGATTGGCCCAGGCGACAACGTCGCGCTCTTTCTTCGCAACCAGGTCGAGTTTCTCCCCGCGTTCCTCGGGGCGCAAGCAGCCGGCGGCGTCGCGGTGCCGCTCAACGCCGGCTCTCAGGGTCCACTGTTGCAGTACGTGATCGAGGCTTCCGCGGCGAGGGCCATTGTCGCCCGTGCCGATTTGCTCGACCGGCTTGAAGCCCTCGACGCGCTCGGTGACGTGCGGCTGGTCGTCGTGTGCGGCGAGGGCCCATTGCCCGCTGATATCCATGGTGCGACGACCGTGCGGTGGCCCGACTTCCTCGACGGCCACCCCGTCACCCCGGTCAGCGAGCTGCCGCGTGGCACCGATGTCGGGCTGATCCAGTTCACGTCTGGGACGACGGGCAACTCGAAAGGCGTCGTCTACCCCAATCAGTTCCTGTACCTGTACTCGGCGATGGTCACCGACACGCAGGAGCGCAAGCACGACGACGTTCTCACCACGCCCCTGCCGCTCTTCCACGTGGCCGCGCTTCACATGATCGCCGGATCTGCTCTCCACGCGGGTTGCACCGCCCACCTGAAGTCGCGCTTCTCGGCAACGAACTACTGGCAGGAGGTGGCGGCCGATGGCGCCACGTTCGGAATCCTCCTCGGCCCGATGGCAGAGATCATCCTCAAGCATGGTCCCGAGGTTCCTGAGCACCGCATGGAGAGCATCTTCTGCGTGCCGTTCCCGCCCAATGGCGCGTCGTTTGAGAAGCGCTATGGCGTGACGCTGCTGTGGCAGGGCTACGGCATGACTGAGATCTATCCGCTACCGATGCCGAAACGGCTCGAGGAGGGGGTCCCACGCGACACGATCGGACGGCCCGCTTCGTGGATCGAGTTCGCGGTCGTCGACGCGGACGATCGGATCCTCCCGGCCGACGAGGTCGGAGAGCTGGTGTTCCGGCCTCGCCTGCCGCATGCGATGGCGCGCGAATATTTCAACGCGCCCGAGGCGACGACGAAGGCCTTCCGCAACTTCATGTTTCACACGGGCGATCTCGCCTGCTACGACGACGAGGGACGCCTGCATTACCGCGGGCGCCAGCAGGATCGGATCCGTCGCCGCGGCGAGAACATCTCGGCCGACGAGCTCGAGTTCGTCGCCATGAGGCACCCCTCGGTCGTGGAGGCGGCGGCCTACGGCGTCCCGGGTGAGTTCGGCGAGCAGGAGGTCAAGCTCGACATCGTCCCGCGGGACGATCTCGACTGCCCGGCGCTCCACGCCTGGCTCGCCGACCAGCTCCCGCGTTTCATGGTGCCGCGCTACATCGAGCTGAAGCACGAGCTTCCGAAGACACCAAGCCAGAAGATCCTCAAGTACCAGCTGGCCGAGGCGCCCCTCGACCGCAACGAGGTCTTCGTGTTCGAGACGGTCACCAAGCGGTGATGCGATGATCACGGCAGCGGTTCCGAACGACGACCTCATGTCGGCCGAGCTCCTGGCCGATCCGTATCCGGCGATGGCGGCGTTGCGCGAGAGCGACCGCATCCACTGGAGCGACGCGCAGCGGGCTTGGCTCGTGACCCGCTACGACGATGTCGTCGAGGGATTCGGCAACCCCCTCCTGTCGTCGGACCGCGTCCGGCCGTTGCTCGCCACGATGACCGACAAGCAGCGTCAGTCGGCGGGCCGGGTCATGGAGCTGCTCGCCGGGTGGATGGTCGTCACCGACCCGCCCGAGCACACTCGCCTCCGGCGCCTGGCCGCCAACGCATTCAACCCGCGCCGCGTGGCGGCGATGGAGGGGCGGATCCGGGGCCTCGTCGACGACATGCTCACGCGTTTCATCGCCGACGGCTGCACCGATCTCATCGCGGACTTCTCCTTCCCGCTCCCCGCCACGGTGATCGCCGAGCTCCTCGGCGCGCCGCCCGGGGACCGCGACCGCTTCCGCCACTGGTCCGAGGACCTCGCGCAGGTCGCGTTCGGCGCCGGCGGTGCGGGGCGCCCCGACCGCCACGAGCGCGGGATGCGGGGCCTGCAGGAGCTGCTCGACTACTTCGAGGGCCTGATCGAGGACGCCCGCGCCGATCCCGGCGGCGAGAACATGATCGCCGGGCTGCTCGAGGGCGACGGGAAGGGGAACGTCCTCGACCTCGAGGAGACGAAGGCGATGCTCGCCCTGATGCTGTTCGCCGGGCACGAGACGACGACGAACCTGATCGCCACCTCGACGGTCCGGCTGCTCGAGCGCCCCGACCAGCTCGCGCTCCTCCGCGAGCAGCCCGACCTGATCAACCAGACCGTCGAGGAGACCCTGCGCTACGAGGGCGCCATTCGCGTCCTCATCCGTTGGGTCATCGAGGACTTCACGTGGCACGGGAAGGAGGTGCGCGCGGGTCAGCGCGTCTTTCTGCTCCTCGGCGGCGCGAACCGCGACCCGGCGAAATTCAACGATCCCGACCGCCTCGACATCACGCGCAAGCCCAACCCGCACGTCGCGTTCGGCAAGGGCGTGCACGCGTGTATCGGCGCGCAGCTCGCGCGCGTGGAGACGCGCATCGCCCTGGCCGCCGTGTTCGAACGGCTTCCCGGACTACGCGTGGCCCACCAGGAGCTCAAATGGACGCCGAGCCTGGCCTCGCGCGCTCTGCGCTCCGTCCACGTCGAGCACGATGCCACTCAGACCCGCGGCTGACCGCGGTCGTCTGTCCCCACAGGAGAGCGCATGCCCAAGTACGACGTGGTCATCATCGGGGCCGGCGCCGCCGGTCTCACAAGCGGGGCCCTGCTGGCCAAGGAGGCGAAGTCCGTCTGCGTCGTCGAGGCGGGCAAGTACCTCGGCGGCCGTGGCATGGCCGTCCCGGAGGAGGGGTTCAAGCTGAACCTCGGCGGGCACCTGCTCGAGGACGGCGGCGGCGGTCTGACGAAGATCTTCGAGTATCTCGGCAAGGAGCTCACGCACGGCGCGGCCTCGGCGGACCAGCTGATCTGGGACCACGACAAGCTCGAGTGGGGGTCGATCCGCGACCGCTTCCAGGGCGACCGCAGCGAGCTCAGGCGGGTGATCAAGATCCTCCTCGCGACGCCCTACGGCGAGCTCGACCGCCTCGACGATCAGCCCTTGCGCACGTGGCTGGCGCAGCACACGTCGGATCCGGCCGTCTTCGACCTGTTCGAGTTCATCTCGGTCCTCGAGTGCATGACCGACGACTGGTATGACCACTCGGCGTCGGAGAACCTCATCGCCCGCAAGATGCACTTCGAGGAAGCGGGCAAGGCGGCGTATTCGTTCTGGCCCGGCAAGGGCTGGGACGGGCTCTTCGACGACCTGCGCGATGCCGTCGTCGAGCATGGCGGCGAGGTACTGCTCAACACGCCCGTCGAGACGGTGCTGATCGAGGACGGGCAGGTGAAGGGCGTCGCCCTCGGCCGCGACAAGGTCCTGCCCAACGAGGTCCTCGAGGGCGACATCGTCGAGGCCGACTGCGTCATCTCCACGCTGCCGGTATGGAACGTCCTGCGCGTCGTGCCCGAGCAGCACCTGCCCGACTGGTACACGGCGCAGATCCGCTTCCTGGCCCAGGACCACCTGCGCATTTCCTGGCTCGGCCTGTACATGGCTACCAAGCAGCCGGTGCACATCAACGACCCGACGGAGCTCGCCACGTGGCTGCACGCGCCGACGAGCCGCCTGTCAGGCTTCTTCTTCAACCAGACGGCGATGGACCCGTCGACGTCCCCGCCCGGTAGCAACCTGTACGTGTGCGGCGGCATCATCCCGGGCTTCAAGGCGCGCGACATGGAGTACGTGAAGAGGAAGTTCGAGGAGTTCGAGGCGGACCTGAAGGTCATGTACCCGGGCCTCAAGGAGACGTACTGGCGCCGGCGGCACCTCGTCCACGATCCCTCGTTCGGCGTGATCCAGAAGCCCGGGCTCGTCGGCATCTTCCGGCCGCACTGGCGTGCCCCGAACGTCGATGGCCTGTACTTCGCGTCGGAGACGTTCCGCAGCCGCGGCATCGGCGTGGACCGCGCCGCCCGCGCCGGCCTCACGGTGGTGGAGGACTATCTCGGACGCAAGCTCGATGGTCACTTCGGCTGGCACTACTAGACAGCTGATCCGCTTCGGCTGCGCGGGCAGTGACCGCAAGGGATCGCACCTAGCTCATCGAAATGGGCTTGCGGGCGCGTCACTGGCACCCGTAAGTTGGCCAGGGCTCCAGGGGCGGACGGTTGTGCCACCGTCCCCGGTGGTCTGCTGATAGTCCGCCGTGAAGAGGTTATACGGGTGGGCCGGCGGCATGGCGCTGACCCGATCGAGCAGCGTGCGCTCCCCGGGCGGAAGCTCCAGCTCCAGTGCGGCCAACGCGTCGTCGAGCTGACCAAGCGTGCGCGCGCCGATGATCGGCGCGGTGATGCCGGGATGGCCGGCGGCCCAGGTCATGGCCACCTGCGCCGGCGGCCGGCCGAGCCGTTCGGCGACGGCGACCAGCGCTTCCAGGATCGGCCAGTCCCGCTCGGTGAAGCGATTCAGGAGCGCCGCGTAACCGGGGCTCGAGCCGAGTCGTCCCTGATCGTTGGCACCGTCGCGGGAGTACTTGCCGGTCAGGAACCCACCTCCCACCGCGCCCCAGGGGCAGACCCCGATGCCGAGGTGCTGGGCCGCCGGTAGATGCTCGCGCTCGATCGTGCGTTCAACCAGCGAGTACTCCGGTTGGAGGGCGATCGGCCCCGCCCGCCCGTCTCGCTCGGCGAGCGTCTTGGCGCGCGCCAGGTACCACGCGGGGACGTCGGAGAGACCGTAGTAGCGGATCAATCCGGCGGCCACGAGGCCGTCGAGCGTCCTCACCACCTCGTCGACCGGCGTTGCCGTGTCCCAGTGGTGCATCCAGTAGAGGTCGACGTAGTCGGTGCCCAACCGCTCCAGGGAGTCGCGGAGCGAACGATGAATGCTCTTTGCCCCATTGCCGCCGGCATTGGGATCTCCCGGCCGCGTGCCACCGGAGAACTTCGTGGCGAGCACGATCGCATCACGCTCGCCGCCCTCGCTGAGGAACCGACCCACCATCCGCTCGCTCGAGCCGTCGTTGTAGATATTGGCGGTATCGATGAAGTTCCCGCCCGCCTCGCGGTAGCGGGTCCAGATCTGGCGCGAGATGTCGACGTCGGCGCCCCATCCCCAGTCCGTGCCAAAGGTCAGGGTGCCGAGCGCCATCGGGCTGACCCGCAAGCCCGAGTGACCGAGTGTCACGTAGGCGTCGAGGCCCATCGCTACACGCGCTCGGCGGCCTGCCGACCAAAGGTCTCTGACAGACCCTCGATCGACAGGACCGGATGCGTGCTCATCGGCTCATGCTCACCGGCTCGCCGCGCTGGTGTTCAGCTGACGTGCCAGAGGGCTTTGAATGCTGCCTGGTAGTTGGGCGGGTCCCAAGCGGTCGCGTTGGTGGTGTTGGCCTTGGTTTGGAGGATGGTGGGGCTGGCGAGTGGGTCGGTGATTTGGGGGTCGCCGACGAAGTGGCGGGCGAGCGCGTCGATGTCTGCCCACGAGATCCACGCCACGGGGTAGGCCGTCCAGGCGTATTCGGTGCCGTTGAGGATGTTGGCGAGGTTCGGCGCGGACGCGTTCTGCCCGACGATCTTGACTTTCGAGCTCAGGCCTGCGCCTTTGAGGGCCGCGGCGACGCCGGAGGCGAAGTTGCCATCGGCGAACGCGACGTAGTTGATGTCGGGGTTCGCCTGCACGGTGCTGACCACGGCTGCGGGTAGGGTCGTGCCGACGTCGGTGAGTTCCTCGTTGATGATCTTGACGCTGCAGGCTGAGCAATCGCTCGTGATCGTCTTCTGGAGCGTGTTGGACAGTGACGTCAGGATCGGGAAGACCGGCATGTTGAACATTGCGACGTGGGCGTCGCCCTTGCTGTCGGAGACGATGAAGTTGCCGAGGATCTGGCCGTCGCGGTTGAACACCGGTGTGTGGGTGACCTCCGTGATGATCGGCGGTGACGCTGTGTCGGGCACGCCGGAGTTGACGACCGGGACGTGCTCCGCCAGGGCGTGCTTCAGGGCCGTCTCGGTGACCGCGTCTTGGAACCCGTTGAGGATAATTCCGTCAGGATGAAGCGCCAGCGCCGCGTTGATCTGCTGGACGACGTTCTCCGGTGTGCCGGTGGAGACGAGCGGCTTGAACTTCCAGCCCAGCGCCGCCGCGGCTTGACCGGCCGCGCTCAGGCCGGCCGCGCAGACCGGCAGGTTGCACTCGACAGCAGCGATGAGCTTCCCGGTCGGGGGCTTCTTGGTCAGTGGTGTCGTGATGCCGTTACCGGTCGGCTCCTGCAGATAGGGCGCCACCGCTTTCGTCGCCGCGGCGACGTTCGCCGACGACGCGCCACTTGACGCGGACCCACCACTCGACGCGGACGTAGAACTCGAGCTCTTACTGGTGCTCCCACACGCCGCGACCAGGACCACGGCAACAATCACTCCGGCCACCGCCAGCAACCGTCGACCAATCAGACTCACGTCCATCACTCTCCTCAGGCCTCGCAATGCAGAAAGGGACAACCAACCGCTCGGTTGAGCATCGGGAGGTTCAAGCTACTAGCACAAATTCCAAAAGTCAACCATTCGTTTGGTTGTTTAGCATCGTCTTAACGTAAACCTGAGGAAGTCCTCACGGGCCGGTGCGGACTTAGGCCCTGACGTAGGCGATCCGATCATTCGCCGCGCTGGAGAGCCACAGCTCGCCGTCGACCTCGAGCGCAGTCGCGGCGGTTCCGAAGACCTCGTGCTCGAGGCGGACGAGCTCCTCGACGGCCAGGGTCTCGGGATCGATCTTGAGCGCGACCACCGGGAAGTTGCACGACGCGTAGGTCGTGACTCCGTCGAAGACGGTCTTGGGTTCGCTGATCTGCCCGGCGGTGAGGACGTGGCCATCCTCGCTCCACTTGACGTTGTCGGGCAGAAAGTCCAGCTGGATCGTGTCGCGCCTCACCGGTGAGACCCCGCGCGACAGGCGAACGAAGGTCTTCGTCGCCCAGGACGCCACGTAGAACCACCGACCGTCGGGCGAGACGTTGACGCCGTTGGGGGCGCTAAACGCGCTCTGCGGCACTTCCTCCCATCCCTGCCCGGCATGCCACTCCATGAGACTGCCCGTGATCCTGCCGGCGTAGACCTTGTCAAACGCCGTCGGGTCGGCGAGGTCGAGGTAGTTCGTCGCCACGATGCCACCGTCGGGCAGCGGCGCGACCGCGTTGCCCCAGACGCCCGGCGCCTGGAGGATCGCGCCAATCCACCGGACCGCCGGGCGGTCGGCGGTCGTGTCGACCTCGAAAACCTCGATCGACTCGCGCTGGCCGTGGTTGACGAGGTAGAGCGTGTGCACGTCGCCATCTCCCGGTCGCAGCGCGAGGCCGTGCGCGTTGAAACTGGCGATGTCCGGCGCCTCGACGTCGCCGTAGATGCCGCCGGACGGCGCGAACGCGACCTGCGACGGAAACAGCTCCTCGCCGGTCTTGGCGAGGCTGTCGACGAGGTACATGTGGCCTTGGGGGTGTTCGGGTCCAGCCATTCCGCTGGCAATCAGCCAGCGTGTGCCGGGGACGCGTGCCAGATCTTCCGCGTTGTACAGACCGGTGATGAAACCGAGCTCGGTCGACGTCATCGTGCTCATCTCGCTCCTCCTTCAGGGGCCTGCGATGTGACGGCACAAGCCCGGGTTCGAATCAATAGGTGTGCTTGCCCATCGCGGCGGCCCAGGGACCTTGGCAGGTGGACGTGACCGGAGAACGCTTGCGGTTGACGGTCAGCGGTGGTTGAACACCGGCTCGCGCTCCTCGAAGTGCGCCTGGATGGCCTCTTTGTGGTCTTCGGAATAGAGCGATACCCGTTCAAGCTCCGCAGCGAACTCGAAGACGCCCGCTCCGAGCAGCTCCGCGACCTTGGCAAAGATCCGCTTGGTCCCGCGGATCGCCTGGCCCGGACCATCGGCCAGCTGACGCGCAATCGCTGTCGCCCGGATGAGCACTTCGTCTCGCGGCAAGACCTCGTTGATGAGCCCGATCTGGAGGGCACGCTCGGCGGGCATGGGCTCTCCGGTGAGCAGGTGGTAGCGGGCAGCCGGAAACCCCGCGTTGAGCGCCCACATGAGCGCCCCGCCGTCGCCGGCCGTGATGCCCGCCTTCACATGCGGGTCCATGATGTCGATGCCCTCACCGGCGATGATGATGTCCGAGTTCACCGCGATGGTCGCGCCGACGCCGACGCAGTTGCCGTTCAGGGCAGCGATCAGGGGCTTATCGAGGGACAGGATGTTTTGGACGAGGCGACGAACCGTGCGGAAAACGTCGTCGTACTCTCGTGGATGTAGGTCGCGGATGTAGCTGACGTCGCCGCCTCCGCAGAATGCGTCCCCCGCGCCGGTGATGACGATGACGTAGACGTCGTCATCACCACCCAGGAGGTAGAAGGCCTCCGCGAGCTGCTCGTGCAGTCGGCCGTTCATCGCGTTGCCGGTCTCAGGGATGTTGAGCGTGAGCGTCGCGACGTGATCGTCGACATCGACCAGCAGCGTCTCTAGGTCGCTGTAGACCGCCATTGCCTTCTCCTGACCTCGTGGGATAAAACAACCAAGCGCTTGGTCGAGCCTATCAACGCGGCGCCGGAGCGTCAACGCTCGAAGGGACGCATTGGCCCACCGATCGGTGGGTTGATTATGATCCGACGCCGACCAACCGGCGGTTGGTCATTCAGGTCGTCTACCTCCAGACGGAGCCAGACTCATGACCCAGCGCCCCAGGACGCAATGACGGCCACGTCTCGGACGCACCCGGGCGGCTGGGCTGAGTCGATCACGATTGGCGACCTCCTGCTTCGGAGCGCATCGCAACGCGGGTCGGCCGACGCCGTCGTCTTTCCCGAGGAGCGCCTCGCCTACGTCGAGCTCGCGGCGCGCGCAAGGCAGCTGGCGCGCGGGCTCATCGGGCTCGGCGTCTGCCCTGGCGAGCACGTCGGCGTGCTGATGGCCAACAGCCCCGAGTGCATCGCCGCCATTTACGCCGTCGCCCTGGCGGGAGCAGCCGTGGTCCCGATCAACACGCGATATCGCGCGGTCGAGCTGCCATACGTCATCACCCATGCTGATCTCGCAGCGATCATCACCAGCGACCGCATCGACGAGCACGTCGACCTGCTCGGACTGATCCAGGGCGCGCTGCCCGCCCTCGCTGATGCGTCCGAGCCCGGTCGCCTCGCGCTCGGGTCTGCTGCACCGCGACTGAGGGCCGTCGTGGTCTTAGGGGCGCGACGGAGCCCGGGCACGGTGGATGAGGCGCGGCTGCTCAGCCTGGCCGAAGGTGTCGGTGAGGAGGAGCTCGATCGCCGCCGCAGCGGTGTCCGCGTGCGCGGGACCGCGGTGGTGCTCTACACCTCCGGCACGACGTCCCAGCCGCGTGGATGCATCCTGACCCACGAGGCTCTGGTCCGCGCCTGGACCGAAGTGGGGAGGATCTTGCGGATGGGACCGCAGGATCGCTGCTGGGCGCCATGTCCACTGTTCCATCTCGGGGCTGTCGGGCCCCTGTTGATGTGCGCCGCTCACGGTGCCGCGTTTCTGTCAGACACGTTCTTCGACCCCGAGCGCGCGCTCGAGCTCATTGAACGCGAGCGGGCGACCATCCTGTATCCCGCTTATCCCCCGATCACGCAGGCCGTGCTCACGCATCCGACGTTCTCCCGCACCGACCTGAGCACCGCGCGCGCGATCGTCAATGTCGCTCCACCCGATTCGCTGCGCCAAATGCAGGCTGCGCTTCCCAAGGTGATCCAGCTATCGCTGTACGGGCTGACGGAGGGCGGGGGCGCAATCACCTACAACCGGCTCGACGACGACCTCGACGTGCGCGTGGGAACCTGCGGCACGCCGCTCCCTGGATCCGAGGTGCGGATCGTCGATCCCGAGACCGACGCGGACCAGCCAGCCGACGGCGAGGGCGAGATCCTCATTCGCGGTGTGACCGTCTGTGAGGGCTACTACCGGGATCCTGAGAAGACGGCGGCGCAGTTCGATCGGTGCGGCTGGTTCCACACCGGCGATCGGGGATCGCTCGATCCGGAGGGTCACTTGCGGTTCCTCGGCCGCCTCAAGGACATGCTGAAAGTGGGTGGCGAGAACGTCGCCCCGGCGGAGATCGAGTCGCATCTGAGTCTGCACCCGGCGGTCAAGCTGGTGGTGGTCGTTGGCGTCCCCGACGACAGACTCGAGGAGGTTCCGGCCGCATTTGTCGAGCTCATCCCTGGTCGCGCGGTCAGCGCGCACGACCTGCGCGAGCACTGCACCGGCCAGATCGCCCGATTCAAGGTCCCCCGGTACATACGCTTCGTCAGCGAATGGCCGATGTCTGCGACCAAGGTACAGAAGGACCCGCTGCGCGAGCGACTGCTCGAAGAGCTTCGGGCCGAGCGTGTCGGGGCCGGCACGCTGGTCGGCGAAGGTGCGGTGCCGCTGGATGACCAGGCGGCGCTGCCGGTGGACGCCGAGACGACGGTTGACAAGCACCGCGCGGCGAGTAGGATCGACCGCTAGCAACCAAACGATCGGTCGATCAACGACCAAGAGGGGAGACCTATGAAGTACGACGTCATCGTGGTCGGCGCCGGTACGGCCGGATTGGTCGCCGGGTCGCTGCTGGCCAAGGAGGGCAGGCGCGTGGCGATAGTGGAGAGTCACCGCTACCTCGGTGGCCGGGCGATGTCCCATCGCCATCGCGGCCACGAGATCGGTCTGGGTTCGCATCTGGTCGAGGATCCGGGTGACAGCCTGTCGCGGGCGTGTGAGTACATCGGCGTGACGATGGAGCACAGCGAGCGGAGTGATTCGATGCCGTTCTGGGATCGCAATGGGTGGAAGCCGATTCAGGAGTTCTACGGGGGGGCGGCGAAACAGGGACTGAAGCGCTGCATCGAGGCGGTGACCGGGACTGAGTACAGCGAGTTGGACAACTGGGATCACGCGTCCTTGCGCGAGTGGATGGCGCAGTACACGAACGACGAGGGGGTGTTCCTGGTCTGGGAGGCAATTTCGGTGCTCGAGCAGATCACCTTCCGCTGGTGGGAGCACTCGGCGTCGGAGAACCTCTACACGCGGAAGCTCCATTACGAGAAGAAGCGGACCGCCGGCTACTCGTTCTGGCCGATGGGCGGCTGGGAGAAGCTATGGAACGAGATGGCCGAGTCGTTCACAGCGATGGGTGGAGAGGTCCTGCAACCGGAGACCGTCGAGCGCGTCGTGGTGGAGGAGCGTCAGGTCAAGGGCGTCGAGCTGCGCAATAAGGAGGATCGCGAGCGCCCCGGCACGTTCCTCGAGGCAGACCAGGTGGTGATCAACGCTCCGGTCTGGGACCTGTCGAAGCTGTTCGACGAGGGTGTTCTCCCCTGGGATCTGCAGCAGCGCATCCGTCTGCTCGCCAACAACCGCAACAAGGCCTGCTGGCTCGGTTATTGGATCGCGGCGAAGGAGCCGGTGATCGCCTCGAGCGAACGGGAGATGGCCTCGTTCTTCGCCACGCCGCGAACCGGCATGCCCGGGTTCACGCTCAACTTCACCGGCTATGACCCGAGCATCTCTCCCGAGGGCGAGTACCTGACCTGTTTCGGTGCGGCGTTCGACGCGACCGAGCACTACGGTGACCGTCAGTGGTACGACTCGATGTTCAAGAAGCTGTGGTTGGACGTCGAGGACATGCTGCCGGCGGCGAAGCACGCACTGTGGAAGAAGCCGCACATCGTCACGACGTACGGTGTGATCTGTAAGCCGGGCCTCGTGGGCTCGGTCCGGCCCGATACCTATGTGCGTGGCCTCGAGGGCGTGTGGTTGACGGGCGACACGACACGAGCGCGCGGGATCGGGATCGACAAGGCAGCGCGCTCGGGAATCACCGCGGCCGAGGCCGTCCTCGGCAAGCGCCTGCCGTTCTTCGCCGACACGGTGCGTTACTGACGCGTCAGCGCCTGTCACAACCAAACATTTGGTTGACACTCTTGGCTATCCCGGGCTTCTGACATACTGGGTAGCGTGAGCGAGGTATCTGCCGCGGTCGCCCTGTCGCTTCCCGAGCGCAGGGCAGCTGCTTTAAGGAAGGGCAAGACCGACGATACGTCGCGCACGCGCCGGCGGAGGAAGCGCGACGAGGAGGTTCTCAACGCCGCGGCCAAGGTGTTCTCCGAGCGAGGCTATTCGGATGCGTCCGTGCAGGACGTGGCGGACGAGCTCGGGATCTTGAAGGGGAGCCTGTATCACTACATTCGCACGAAGGAAGATCTTCTGTTCTGGCTCCTTGAAGAGGTTCACCGTGACGTCGAGGAGATTCTCGACGAGATCGCCGAGATGGACGGCGTCAACCCGTTGGAGCAACTTGACCTCTACGTCCGCCGACAGGTTGTGTACAACCTCGAGAACCTGAAGAGGATCTCGATCTACTACCAGGATCTCGATCGTCTGAGTGAGCCACGCCGCAAGCACATCATCGAACGGCGGGCGGAGCACGACCGCTTCATCACCAGCCTCATCTCCGATGCCCAGGCGCAGGGACTTGCCAATCCTGATCTTGATCCTCGGCTCCTGAGCAACTGCCTCTTCGCCACGATCATCTGGACGTATCGCTGGTACAAGCCGCGGGGTCGGGCGAGTCGCGAGGCGGTCGCCGACGTGTGCGCGAAGTTTGCTCGGGCCGGCATCGGCGGCGCCCCGGCAATCGAAGCGACAAGCGCCAGCTAGGGCCCGCGGCCGTTCGGACCCGGCGCCCACTCCGCCGTGGATCACAGCCTGATCCCGGCCGTCCCCTCGAGCACCTCGATCAGCGCCGCGAAGTCATCCTCGCCGTAACCGCGGCCGGTCGCGGCCGTGAGGATCTCACGCGCGTAGGCCGCGGACGGGAACGGCGCTCCGAGCGCCTTGCCTTCCCCGAGGCAAAGATTGACGTCCTTGAGCATGTGCTCGGTCTTGAACAGCGTGGCGTAATCGTGGTTGCGCATCGGCCCGGCCTTGAGCTCGAGCATCGTCGAGGATCCGGCGCCCGCCGCGACCACCTTCGTGAGCGCGTCGAGGTCGACCCCGGCGCGCTTGGCGACGAGCAGCGCCTCGCCCACGGCCGCGGCGTTGATCGCCGCGAGGGCGTTGTTGATGAGCTTCACCATCTGGCCATGGCCGAGGGGTCCGGCGTGGACGATCAGCGACCCCATCGCCTCGAGCACCGGGCGGGCACGGTCGAAGTCGCCGGTCGTGCCGCCGGCCATGATCGTGAGGGAGCCGTCCTGCGCCTTCGGGGAGGAGCCGGTGACGGGGGCGTCGACCAGGTGAACGCCGTGGGTGGCGAGGGCCTCACCGATCGTTCGCGTCGCCGTAGGGCCGATCGTCGAGCAGTCGATGCACAGCAGGCCTGGCCGGGCACCTTCGACGGCGCCGGCGGCACCGAGCAGCACCTGCTCGACCTGGGGACCGTCGACGACCATCGTGACGACAACGTCGCTCGCCGCGGCGGCCTGCGCCGGCGTGTCGGCGAGCGCCGCGCCGTGCTCGGTGGCGAATGCCTCCGCCTTCGCCCGGGTTCGGTTCCAGACCGTCAGCGCAAAGCCCGCCCGGCTCAGGTTGGCGGCCATGCGCGAGCCCATGATCCCGAGTCCGAGGAAGGCAATGCGGTCAGGCACGGGGGACATCATCGCGCTTCTGGCGGCAGGGGCGAGCCGTGAGCCGTGGCTGCTGCGTCACGGCTCCGATCAACGGGGTCGCCGTACCCGCCGCCGCCGGGCGTCTCGATCCGCAGTCGCTGGCCGGGAGCGAGCTCGCCGACCACCTTCGCCGGCAGCTCCTCGCCGTCGAGCGAGTTTCGCCCCGGCTTCCCGGGCGACCCGCCGGCCGCGCCGGTGGGGGCGTGGCGGCGGCGCTCGGTGATCAGCGAGTAGCGCAGCGGCGCCAGCGCCTCGAGCTCGCGGAGCACTCCGTCGCCGCCGCGGAACCTCCCGGCGCCGCCCGTCCCGCGCCTGAGCTCATAGCGGGTCACGCGCAGCGGGAACTCGAGCTCGAGCGCCTCGATTGGGGTGTTGAGCGTGTTGCTCATCGCCACGTGCACGCCGCTGGGCCCATCCGCGTCGGGGCAGGCGCCCTGGCCGCCGCCGATCGTCTCGTAGTACGCGAGCTGCTCTGACCCGAGCGTGAGATTGTTCATCGTCCCCTGACCGAGCGCGCGCCCGAACGCGCCGAGGACCACGTCGGCGACGCGCGATGATGTCTCGACGTTGCCCGCCGCGACGGCGGCCGGGGAGCGCGCGTTCAGGATCGAGCCGTCGGGGGCACGCACGTGGACCGGGCGGTACGCGCCGGCGCTCGGCGGGATGTCGGGGTCGGTCAACACGCGGATCGCGAAGTAACAGGCCGATCGGGTGACGGCGAGGGGACAATTCAGGTTGCCCTCGTGCTGGACGGCGCTGCCGGTGAAGTCGAGCGTCACCTCCTCGCCGCGAATCGTCGCCGTGAGCACGATCTCGAGGTCGCCCGCCTGAGTCTCGAGCACGTCGCGGGCGGTTCGCGTCCCGTCGCCGAGCGCGCGGATGCATGCACGGGTGCGCCGCTCCGCATAGTCGAGCACGGCGGCGAACGCCTCACGCAGCGTCGCGCCGCCGGCCTTGTCATGCAGCTCGGCGACGCGGCGCGCTCCGGCGCGGCCTGCCGCCAGCTGCGCCCGGAGGTCGGCGCGGCGCTGAGCGGGCTGGCGCATCATCTCGCTGAGCTCTTCGATCGCGCTGTCGTCGAGGACGCGAGGGGCGATCACCACGCCTTCGTCCTCGAGCGTATGGCTGTCCGCCGGCATCGAGCCGGGCGTCGGCCCGCCGACGTCGGCATGGTGGGCACGGCTGGCGGCGAAGGCGATCAGCGCGTCGCCGGCGAACACCGGGAGGATCACCGTGATGTCGGGCAGATGGGTTCCGCCGGCGTACGGGTCGTTGAGGATCCACGGGCGGCCGGGGGCGTGGTCCTCGTCGAGCACCGCGGCCACGGCCGCGGGCATCGCGCCGAGGTGGACGGGGATGTGCTCGGCCTGCATGACCATCTCTCCGGAGGGCTCGAACAGCGCCGTCGAGGCGTCGCGGCGCTCCTTGATGTTCGCCGAGTGGGCGGAGCGGACGAGCACAGCTCCCATCTCATCGCAGATCGCCCGCAGCCCGCCGGTGAGGACCTGGAGCTCGATCGGATCGATCATCGCTCGAGCCTGATCGTGCCGGTGGGATCGACGTGGCCGGACCATTCGGGGGGAACGAGGAGGGTTGCCTCCGGGAGCTCGACCACGGCGGGACCCGAGATCTTCGTCCCGGACGCCAGGGCGCCGCGCAGGAGCTGGACGTCGAGGGTTTCGCCTCGGAAGGTCGCCTGACGGGTCAGCTCGGCTTCGCGCGGAGATGACTGATTGTCGTCGGCGGTCAGATCCGGCTCGGCGCCCGCGAGCGCGGCGGCCACCCTGACGGTTACCAACTCGAGCTCCTGCGCCGGGTCGCGGTAGCCGTAGCGCTCCTCGTGCTCGTCCTCGAAAGCCTCGCGTAGCTCGCTTGGGCTCGGACCGACGCCGGCGGTGATCGCGAGCTCGAACGCCTGCCCCCGGTAGCGCAGCTCGTAGACCGCGGTCAAGCCGGCGTCGGGCTCGCCGAGCGCCCGGCGCGCGTCGTCGCCCAGCTCCGAGACGGTCTCGCGGAGCGCTTCGTCGCTCAGCGCCTCCCCGCTCAGGAGCACGGTGCGCTGGGCGTCGCGCCGTCGGGGCGCGACGATCAGCCCGAGCGCGGCGAGCACTCCCGACGCGCGGGGGCAGACGATCGTCCGGATTCCGAGCTCGTCCGCGATCGCCGCGGCGTGCAGCGGCCCGGCGCCTCCGAACGCAAGCAACGCGTACCGCCGCGGATCGACGCCCCGCTCGACGGTGATGACGCGCAGCGCCTGGATCATCTCGGCGTTGGCGACGCGGATGATCCCCTCGGCGCAGGCGATCAGGTCGAGTCCGAGCTCCGCCCCCAGCTCTCCCACCGCGGTTTCGGCCGCGCGGGGGTCGAGCGCGACGCCGCCGGCGAGCTCGTTCTCGGCCGAGAGGTAGCCGAGCAGCAGGTTCGCGTCGGTCACCGTCGGCTCGATGCCGCCGCGCCCGTAGCAGGCCGGTCCCGGGTCCGCGCCCGCCGAGCGCGGACCGACGCGCAGCGCGCCGCCGGGGTCGCGCCAGGCGATCGAGCCGCCGCCGGCACCGACCGTATGCACATCGAGCATCGGCAGCGCGACTGGACGGCCGGCGAGCACGCCGGAGCTGCGCTCGCGGACCACGCCGCCATCGACGACGCATACATCGGCCGAGGTGCCGCCCATGTCGAGGCAGAGCACGTCGGGTGAGCCGGCGGCCGCGGCGGCGTAGGCGCCGCCCGCGGCACCGGCCGCCGGTCCCGACAGCACCATCCAGGCGGCGTGGCGGCCGGCGGCGCCAGCGTCGATCAGCCCGCCACCCGACTGCATGATCGCGGGCTCCGGAAGGCCCGACTCGCTTGCACGCTCGACGAGCCTGCTCAGGTACCGCCGCAGGAGGGGCGTCAGCGCCGCGTCGATCTCGGTCGTCGCCGCCCGTTCGTACTCGCGGAAGGTCCCGACCACCTCGTGTGAGAGCGAGACGTGCGTGTCCGGGAGCGCTCGCGCGAGTGCCTCGCCGATCGCGCGCTCGTGCTGCGGGTGGCGGTAGGAGTGCAACAGCACGACAGCGACCGCCTCCGGGGCGGCGCGGGCCACGCGGTGCGCGAGCGCGTCGACGTCGTGGGGGTCAAGCGGCCGCAGCGGTCCAGCGGGCGTCATCCGCTCGGGCGCCGCGAAGCGCAGCTCATCCGGCACCAGCGGCGCCGGCCTCATCGCACAGAGCCGGTACAAATCGGCCCGATTCTGCCGCCCCAGCGCCACCAGATCCGTGAACCCCTCCGTCGCCACCAGCGCTGTCCGCGCCCCCTTGCCCTCGAGCAGCGCATTCGTAACCACCGTCATCCCATGGGCGAAGACCTCGACATCCTCCGCGGAGCGCCCCGCGCGCTCCAAGGCAGCGGAGACCGCCGCCATCACACCAACCGATTGATCGTCCGGCGTCGTCGGCGCCTTCGCCGTGACCACACGCCCATCCACGGCGATCACGGCATCGGTGAACGTCCCGCCAACATCGACACCCAAGAGCACCACAAGGAAGGTATCTGACGGTGACCCGGCACCAGCCATGAACCGAGGAGCCTTCGCCGGTCTTTACTCACAAAATCGACGCGACTGGAGGCAGAGATGAGCACCGTAGTGGTCGGACTGACGACGTCACTGGACGGCTTTATCGCCGGCCCCAACGACGGTCCTGGCAATCCGCTCGGCGACGGCGGAGGCAGGCTCTTCGATTGGTGGTCCGCCGGCACCGAGCGCATCGGCCCCGACGACCGCTTCAAGCCACCGGCGCGCAGCGTCCCGGTGGTCAGGGAAATGTTCGAATGCGGGGCGATCATCACCGGCAGGCGCACCTTTGACGGCGAGCGGACCATCGCCGTCGGCGCGGCCGACGTCGCCCAGCAGTACCTCAAGGCTGGCCTGCTCGACGAGATCCACATCAACCTCGTCCCCGTCCTCCTCGGCGACGGCGTTCGCCTATTCGCCAACCTCGAGGATCAGGTCGACCTCGAATGCACCCGCGTCGTCGAATCCGACGGCGTCACCCACCTGCGCTACCGGGTCAACGAGTAGGGGTGGCTGCCGGGCGTCACCGACTGCGGCGATGTCGCTGAGCGTCAGTCCTCGAGGTGCTCGCTGTCAGCCTCGCCGTACACCGACTCCGCTGACTCCTCATCGGGCCCGGCGTCTCGCATGATCCGGGCCGGAGTGTGCTGGTCGCCGTGCGATGCATGGTCGATGAGATCCTGCTCCGCGAGCTCAAAGCCCTCGGACTGACCGCCTCCACCCTCATCCACGGCTCGTCGCTCCTCGCGATGGCGCTCGGCGCGAGACATGATCGGGTCTGCGGGCGTGTCGTCGTCCATGCCCGGACTGTACTCCTCCCATATCAAGATTTCGAAGCGCCGAAAGGGGCGATCATTGGAATCTCATATGGAGAACGAAAGTTGGGCCAACCTTTCGACACGCTTCGCGTTTCTACTGATCGTGGGGGTCGGCGGACGATTCGGTATTCCTCGTCGTCACGTGACGGTCTTGGGGGCGGCGGCGCCCCGGGTTAGGGATTCCCCCGGGGCGCCGTCTGGCCGACCGTGATGTTCGGGTCGGCGGGGTTTCCGCGGTCTGCGTCGACCCGGGCACTTCGGTGCCGGGGCGGTCCCGAATGCGTGGTGCGTGCTGGGCGCTTCGGTGCATCGCTCGAGGTGCAGGAAGTGGCTGATCTTCGGGACGCGATTTCGCGGACCGAAGTTCAACCAACCTTTCTCCTCACTCAGGCGTTGATGTAGGTGGGGGCTACTGGAAGTCGGCTTTTCCCAGGTCGTCGGATGTCGGCCACGGGAGACGCGGCGCCTCGAGGGAAGTCGCGTCTTCCTTCGGGGCGCCGTCCGGCCGACTGGCGCAGAAGGCGGGCGCGGGGGCCGTCTTGCCGGCGGGTGTGCTCGAGCCGAGGGTGCCTCGTACGACCTCTGCGGATATCGGCGATGCAGTCTGCTGGACTCTCGCCGCCAGATAGCGAATAATGCGCGCATGCGGGCGACGGCGGCAATCTCAAGCTTCCGCCAGGTGGGGGAGCTCAGGCTCCTCGTGGGTCAGACTGACGACCACCTGGTCGCGCAGGTGCGTGCCGGAGACGAGGCCGCTTTCGAGGCGATTTACGATCGATATGCTCGCGGCCTGCTCTCGTTTTGCACGCAGATGCTCGGGAGTCGCGAGGCGGCGGAGGACGCGCTGCAGCTGACCTTCGTCTCCGCGTATCGGGCGCTGTGTAGTGGGCAAAGCAACATCTCGCTGCGGCCCTGGCTGTACACGATCGCGCGCAATCGCTGCCTGTCTGAGCTGCGCACCCGGCGCGATGCCGTCAGCACGGATGGAATCGATGTCGATCGACCATTCGACGGCCTCGCACACCAGGTCCAGCAGCGCGAGGAGCTACGCGAAATGCTGGAAGACCTGCAGCGGCTCCCGGCTGACCAGCGCGCGGCGCTGGTGCTGTTCGAGCTCGGCGACCACTCGCACCATGAAATTGCTCAGGTGCTGGGCGTGCGCCGGGAGAAAGTGAAGGCGCTCATCTTCCAAGCCCGCGAGGCGCTCGTGCGTAGCCGGCAGGCGAGGGATCGTCCGTGCGCGGAGATCCGGCAGCGGCTGGCAACGCTCCAAGGGCGGATCCTCCCCCGCAGCACGACGCGCGCCCACATCGATCGCTGCCCGAGCTGCGCGGCGTTCGAGCACGAGGTCGGGCATCAGCGGACCGTGCTCGCGCTCGTTCTGCCCGTGATGCTGACCGGCGAGCTCAAGGCGTCGGTGCTGGCCTCGGTGCTGGGGGGTGGCGGAGGTTCGGTTGCGGTCGGCGCCGGCGCCGGAGGCGGAGCAGTCGTCGCGGGTGGCGCGGGCGGCGCGGGCGCCGGAGGGAGCAGCGCCGTGGTGGCGGGTGGCGCGACAGCCGGAGGCAGTAGCGCCGTCGTCGCGGGTGGTGCGACAGCCGGAGGCAGTAGCGCCGTCGTCGCGGGTGGCGCGACCGCGGCCGGTGCCGCGACCGCCGGCCCGGTCGTCGCGAGCGTTGGCGCCGCGAGCAGCCTCGCCGGCGTTGGCGCAGGTGCGGCCAGCTCAGCGGTGGTCGCCGCCGCGCCGGTCGCGGCGGTCGCGACCGGGCTGGCCGCGGTGGGCACGGACTATGCCGGCACCGGGGTCGCTGGGCTGAGTGCAGCCGGGATCGTCACGAAGATCCTCACCGCAGCCGTGATCGCGACCAGCGTCGCCGGAGTCAGCCGGGCCACCAGCCACCAGAGCCGACTGCCTTCAGTGCCGGCGCTGATTCAGCAGACCCCGGTGACGCCCGCCCCCACCTCGTCCGCGTCGACGACGTCTGCGCCGAGCGATCCCACCTTGGTCGCCTCGACGACGTCTTCGGCGAGCGAGCCCGCGGCGAGCGACCCCAGCTCGATTACGCCGACGATGTCTTCGGCGGGCGGTGCCACCACGAGTGGATCGACGACGTCTCCGGCGGGCGGTGCCAGCACGAGTGGATCGACGACGTCCACGGCGGGCGATCCCACCGCGAGCGATCCGACGGCGAGCGATCCGACGGCGAGCGATCCGACGGCGAGCGATCCCACGGCGAGCGATCCGACGGCGAGCGATCCCGCGGCGAGCGATCCCGCGGCGAGTGATCCCGCCTCAAGTGATCCGGCGGCGAGCACGGCGAGCGATCCGACGGCGAGCGATCCGACCGCGAGCGATCCCGCGGCGAGCGATCCCACCCCGAGCGGCGCTGACGCGAGTGGATCGACGACGTCGACGGGGAGCGGTTCTGACGCGAGTGGATCGACGACGTCGACGGGGAGCGGTTCTGGCTCGAGCGGATCGACGACGTCGACGGGGAGTGGCGCTGGCTCGAGCGGATCGACGACGTCGACGGGGAGCAGCTCTGGCTCGACTCCGCCGACGACGTCCACAGCAAGCGATCCCGACTCGGCCGCGTCGACGACGTCCACCGCGAGCGACCCGGACTCGACTGCGACGTCGACGTCCACGGCGAGCGACCCCGACTCGAGTGCGACATCGACGGCAAGCGACCCCGACTCGGCCGCCGTTTCCACCGACGCACCTGCAGACACCGACTCCTAGCCTCGCTCTCCGCGCCGCGCTTTCTTCGCAGTTACCGCGTCCCCATTTAGCGACGGTAGAGGGCCGGGCGGCACCATCAGTGCCATGCATCCCGGTTACTGCCCCCAATGTAAAGAGCGAGTCACTCCGTTTGCCGCCGGCTGCGCGCTGTGCGGCGCTGACCTCGACCCGCGGCGTTGGCAGAAGCCTCCGTCGGTCGGCCAGCGCTTGTCCGCACGCCTCCCCGCGCGCCTCCCCGGACGCTGGCGACGCTCGCGCCTCGCTCAAGCAGCGAGCGTTTCGAAACACGGCGCCCGGTAAGCGGCGGGGGCGCAGGGCGCCCGCCAGGCTCCGGGGCTCACGAGGTCAGCGAGCTAGCGCGCGCCTTCCCAATCCCGGGAGCGCCCGTCTGAGACCCGCTGCCAGTCCTAGCCGCTCTCGACCGCGCGCCGGAGCACGTCGCGCAGCAGACGCTGGTCGGTAAGGGACAAACGCCCGATCGCTTCAGGCACCTTGGCCATGTGGCCGCGGACCCGCGTGCGGACGTCGGTTCCTGCCGGGGTGAGGACGACGTGCTTGACCCGGCGATCCTGGGCGTAGGGGCGGCGGGTGACCAGCCCGCGAGCCTCGAGGCGGTCGACGATGCCGGTGACGTTGGAGTTGTCACACGAGAGCATCATCGCGAGCTCGTGCATCGGCATCGCCGTCCCGGGCTCCATCTTCATGAGGGCTCCGGCCTGGGCCGGATGCAGATCCAGCTCGGCTGCCGCAGCGAGGAAGCGGCGTCGTTCGGCGCCGAGCAACTGGCGCAGTATGTCCCAGGCCTCCTCGGCGGGTGAAAGCTGCGTCTGCGCGACCGTGGTCATGACGGATGAAGTCTATTGACCTGGTCGATAGTTGACTACATCAAGGTTTGAGGTAGGGTGGGCGTGTGAGCGATGGCGCCGCAGCGATCGAGGTCGAGGAGCTGGTTCGTGAGTTCCGCAAGGGCCCGCGAGCGGTCGACGGCATCGACCTTGCTGTTTCCCCGGGCGAGATCTACGGTTTCCTCGGGCCCAACGGCGCAGGCAAGTCGACAACCGTCCTGATGCTGACGACGTTGCTGCCGCCGACGAGCGGGCGTGCGCGCGTCGGCGGTTTTGACATCGTGCGCCAGGGCTCGCAGGTGCGCTCGACGATCGGGGCCGCATTGCAGGAAGCCGCCTTGGACCCGATCCTCACCGCCCGGGAGCATCTGCTGCTGCAGGCAACGCTGCAAGGGATCGGAAAGGCGGAACGTAAAGTCAGGGCGAACGCGCTGCTCGAGCGTGTCGGCTTGACCGAGGCGGCCGATCGCCGTGTGGGCGGCTATTCGGGCGGCATGAAGCGGCGGCTCGACTTGGCCTTGGCGCTCGTCCACGGGCCGCGGATCCTCTTCCTCGACGAGCCCACGACCGGTCTCGACCCCCAGAGCCGGGCCGCGCTATGGGAGGAAGTCGCGCGGCTCGCGCACGACGAGGGGATGACGGTCTTTCTGACGACCCAGTATCTCGAGGAGGCCGACGTACTGGCCGACCGGGTCGGCATCATCGACCACGGCAAGATCGTCGCCGAGGGCACGCCGGCACAGCTCAAAGCCGAGATCGGAAGTCCGAGCGTCGAGGTCTCGCCGGTCGACGGGGGTGCCGACGAGCTGCTTGCCGAGCTCCTGGCCGGCTTTGGCACGCCGACGCACAATGGCCGTGGCAGCGTGACGGTGCCATTGCCGGGAGGCGAAGCTCAGCTCGCTGAGATCGTCCGCGCGCTCGACCAGGCGGATCTCCACGTGGCGTCACTGCAACTGCATCAGCCGTCGCTTGACGACGTATTTCTCGCCAAGACGGGCCGCAAGCTGGAAGGAACCGCGGCAGAGACCGCTGATGAGCAGCCCGCACCCGGCGCACGCGGCCGCGGTCGTCGTCGTGGACGCTGAGTGGTCGATGGCGATTCGTGGACGCTGATTCGTGGACGCTGAGCTGAGCGCGGCCCCGGGACTGCTCGAGCAGATCGCCGCGGTGGCGCGCCGGTCGATTACGCGTACGCTGCGCCAGCGCGCGCTGCTCGTGTTCCCGCTGCTCTTTCCGTTGATCCTGTTTGCGATCAACGGCAGCTCACTCAGTGCCGCGACGAAGATTCCCGGCTTTCCCACCAGGAGCTACCGCGCCTTCGCCCTGGCCCTTCCCTTCATCCAGGGAGCGCTGTTCGTCGCGATCGCTACCGGCACCGACCTCGCTCGCGACATCGAGACCGGCTTCTTCAACCGCCTCGCGCTGACCCCGCTGCGTGGCTCAGCACTCCTCGTCGGTCAACTCGGCGGCGCCCTCGTGCTGGCATGCATCCAATCGGTCGTCTATCTGCTCGTCGGACTCGCGACCGGCGTCGGCATCGCGAGCGGTGTCGCGGGCGCGTTCGTCCTCCTGGCGCTGTCGATCCTGATCTCCTTCGGATTCGCGAGCCTCGGTGCGCTGCTGGCTCTGCGCTTCGGCACCGGCGAGGCGGTCCAGGGGATCTTCCCCTTGCTCTTCGTCAGTGTGTTCCTGAGCTCCTCGAGCCTCCCGCGCAACGTGATCAAGGTCCACTGGTTTAAGGAGGTTGCGACATACAACCCGGTCTCCTACCTGATCGAAGGCGTCCGCAGCCTAATCATCACAGGGTGGGACAGTCGGGCGCTGGCGCTCGGTTTCGGGTTCGCGGCGCTGCTCGTCATCATCACTCTCGGGCTCGCCAGCGCCGCGATGAAGACGAGGCTGGTGCGGACGTGAGGCGCTTTCTCTATGTGGCGCGGGGGGTTGGCTGGCGCTCGATCCACAACACGCTGGTCAGTCCCGCGATCCTCCTGCCTTCGATCATCTTTCCGCTGTTCTTCCTCGTGGCATTCGCCGGTGGACTCTCGCGGCTCGCCGATGTCCCGAGCTTCCACTACGCCCCCGGCTATACGTCATTCCAGTACGTGTTCGTGTTCCTCCAGTCGGCGGCGTTCGGAGGCGTGTTCACGGGCTTTGCCGTCGCGCGCGACTTCGAATCGGGATTCGCCCGGCGCCTCCTGCTGAGCGCTCCCCGCCGGAGCGGAATCATTGCCGGCTACGCCATCGGAGCCCTCCTGCGCTGGCTGATCACCGGCACCGTTGTGACGCTCGCTGCCCTGATCGCCGGGATGAACGTCGATGGGACCCGGACCGACCTGCTGGGCCTGCTCGGACTCGGGATCCTCTTCAACTTTGTCGCGGCGCTGTGGGGGTGCGGTCTCGCGATGTTCCTTCGCACCGAGCAGGCGGGCGCGGTGATTCAGATGCCCGTGTTCGTCCTGCTGTTCCTGGCGCCGGTCTACGTCCCGCTGCCCCTGCTTACCGGCTGGATCCACGACGTCGCCCGCCTCAACCCGGCCACCGTCGTGCTCGAAGCCGCGCGAGGGCTGCTCGCGGGCTCGCCGGTCAAGTTCGCGCTCGCGCTCGCCCTGCTCGCCGGCGCCGCGGCGTTGCTGGCGATCTTCGCCCGTCGCGGTCTGGCGTCGGCCGAACGCGCCGGCTAGCTGAGATCAGGCCGTCTGAACATGCTCACCACGCAAGAAGTTCGTGATCGACCCGCACGGATTGATCAAGGCCTGATGATCTCCCGCCGGAGGCGCGCCGCAGGTCGGCCTGCTGCGCGCATCCGGGCTTCGCTCATCGCATTCGGGCTTTGCTCACCGGATCCGGTCAGCTGCTCAGCGCCGCGGCCATCGGTATAGATTGGGACGAGCTCGCGTTGCAGGCGGGCGGGCCGTGGTCAGACAGAGGAGGGAACTGTGAGCACAACCGTGAAGGCCGGGCAACTACTGATCGGCGGTGAGTGGGTCGAGCCGGTCTCGGGTGGGCAATTCGACACACGCGATCCGGCGACCGGAGAGATCCTCGGCATGGTCGCCGAGGGGACGGCTGAGGACGTCGACCGCGCCGTCGCTGCGGCTCGCGCCGCGCTGCGCGATCCGGCTTGGCGCGATCTGCTTCCGGCGGCCCGCGCCCGGCTGCTGTGGCGGATGGGCGAGCTGATCGACGAGCATGCTGACGAGCTCGCCGAGCTGGAGACGCGTGACCAGGGCCAGCCGTTTGCCATCTCGCGCAACGTGAGCATTCCCGCGGCCGCCGAGCACTTCCGTTACTACGCGGGCTGGGTCACCAAGATCGAGGGCGAGGTGCTGCCCAACTCGTTCCCTGGCACGCGCGTCTTCAACTACACCCGCCGTGAGCCTGTCGGCGTCTGCGGGCTGATCATTCCCTGGAACTTCCCGCTGCTGATCGCGAGCTGGAAGATCGCGCCGGCGCTCGCCTGCGCCAACACCTGCGTCGTCAAGCCGGCCGAGCAGACTTCGCTGTCGATGCTGCGTCTCGCCGAGCTGGTGGCTCAGGCCGGTATCCCGCCGGGCGTGGTCAACGTGGTCACCGGCGACGGCGTAGCTGGTCAGGCGATTGCCGATCACCCCGACGTCGACAAGGTCTCGTTCACCGGATCCACAGAGGTGGGTCGTTCGATCGTGCGTGCCTCGGCCGGCAACCTGAAGCGGGTCACGCTCGAGCTCGGCGGCCAGACGCCGGTCGTGGTTCTTGCCGATGCTGACCTCGAGGCCGCCGTGGCCGGAGCGCTTCAGGGCGCCCTGCTCAACAGCGGTCAGGTGTGTGCGGCGTACAGCCGCTTCTACGTGGACCGCTCCCGCGCGGAGGAGTTCGCCGCGCGTTGCGCCGGGGCGGTGGCAGCCATGAGGCTCGGCCCGGGGATGAACCCCGAGACACAGCTCGGACCGCTGGTCTCGGCGGAGCACCTCGACAAGGTCACGCGCATGGTGGCCCGCGGCCGCGAGGCCGGCGCCGACCTCGTGGCCGGGGGCGAGCGGGCCGGCGGGGAGCTCTCCGCCGGATTCTTCTACCGCCCCACCGTGCTCGCCAACGTCACCTCGGACATGCCGACAGCCCGCGAGGAGGTATTCGGGCCCGTGCTCTCGGTGCTGCCCTACGACGACCCGGCGGAGCTGGCCGACCTCGCCAACGGCACCGAGTACGGGCTGGCGGCGTCGATCTGGACGCGCGACGTCGGCCGGGCGCACGAACTGGCTGCGCAGATCAGAGCGGGGACCGTGTGGGTGAACATGGCCAACCCGGTCGATGCCGGGTCCTCGTGGGGCGGTTTCAAGGCCAGCGGCTGGGGTCGTGAGATGGGGAAGTACGCACTCGAGCTCTACACCGAGCTCAAGAGCGTCTGGGTGGCGCTTGACTGAGCCTGCGTCGGGGCGGCTCTATCCGGCTTTCCTGAGGTGCTGGTCGATGGTCCCGTCGGCGAGCGCGGCCTCGCCGAGGTGAGTGATGCGCCAGACCGGCAATCGCGAGTATGAGATCGAGGAGACGAGGTCAGCGCGCTCGAGACTCTCCAGAGCTTTGGTCACACATCCAAAGAGCTGCATGGCCTGCTGGTTCCCGGCACCGGGAAAGCCCCTGAGGAGGTCGTTGCACAGCAGTTGGACTCGCACACTGGACCCCGGCTTGACGCCGTTCGGTCCCAAGCCCGGCAGCACTAACATGGCCAGATCTTCGGCGCTGAGCGCCTTGAGGCGCTTGATCTCGACCTGGGCTGCAGCCTCCTCCGCCACCTTCTTCTCGCTCTTGCGGAATAGCGGCGACATCGGGCAGGCGAACAATAGACGAGCCCCGACGCGTGCTGGATCGAGGCGAGGCGACGTCGCCGCACCGCGATGATCTGGGCGCCGTCGCGCGCTAGGTTCTGGCCTGACACGTGCCGGTAGCCAAGCCGCGGTTCTCGGAATCGTTCCAACCACGCCAGGGCTAGCCGCTAGCCCTGGTTGTGGTGTGCGGCGTGCAGCTGGATCTCGCTGAGGACTGACCCGGCGAGGTTGGACAGGATCTCGACCTGTTCGGCGGTCCAGTGTCGGGGTTCGTGGTCGATCGCGCACAGGGTGCCGAGGACGTGTCCGTTGGGAGTGATCAGTGGCGCGCCGGCGTAGGCGATGACGCCGAGATCCCGAATCGCGGGGTTATCGCGGAGCACGGGGTGCTCGCGCGCGTCGGAGATCACGAGCGGGCGGCGCGACTGGACGACGTGCTGACAGAAGGAGTGTGAGAGGGGAGTCTGTCGCTGCGACGCCCAGGGCTGCTGGAGTCCCAGGCAGCTCTTGAAGAACTGCCGGTCGTGGTCGACCAGCGACACGAGCGCGACCGGCACGTTCAGCACGGTCGCCGTCAGCCGCGTCAGGCGATCGAAGCTGTCCTCTGGCGGACTGTCGAGCAGGAGAGTGCGATGCAGCTCGTCCAACCGCTCGGGGGCCTGCACACTGCTCGACGGCGCCCGCGCGTGCTCATGGCGGCGTGCCGCTCGCTCCGAGATCGCCTCGATGGACTGCTCGGAGTCGGAGTCACCGCGACGCCCGGCAAGAAAGGCCAGCCGCACGATCGTCGCGTCTCTCACGAATTGCGCAGCGCTGATTCCCTGCAGCGTCGACTCGTCCTCCAAGAGCTGCCAGAGATCTTCGCTGAAGCGGACGGTGGTGGCGCGCATTGGCATGACACACATCCTACCGATAGCGTCAAGGGGATGTTTTAGGTCTCGCTAATGCGCCAACAGCCCTCGGGTGGTAGCATCCGCCATCGGATACGACATCGGTTGTCGTCGGTGGAGGTCTACCCACAGGGAGGCCATGTCGCCGGTCACGCCGACCACCCACACGAGCGGCCAGTCTCGACGGTCCGAGAAGGCGTCTTGCTCCTGCTCGCGACCGACGCGCGGATCGCGTCCGTGGCAACTCTCAACGCAAGCCCATTCCCACACCCAAACCGAAAGACGATTCATGTTGCAATCGACAACCATGCAGTCCCGCAGGTCCGATGTGAGCGGCGATTTCGACACGCGGGCCGGTGACGTTCGCATCGCCGACCCGGGCGACTTCGCGCGCGGTCAGCGCAACCTCGGTCGCGGTCACGTCGCCGGCGATTTCGCCACGGGAATGCGCAGCACAAGCGTGCTGAGCGTCACCGGGGACTTCGCCACCGGAACGCGGCGCTCACCCAGGCTGACAAGGATCGGCGATTTCGCCACCGGGATGCGCGCAGTTTCGGCCGCGGTCATCGTTGATGACTTCAGGAGCGCCGAGAACGAGCTACCCCTCGCTGCGTGACGCCAATGTCCCAGGAGGTTCACCGTCGTCTAGAGGGGGCCACCTGCCCCCTCTAGACACGGCGAAGGGCGGCAGGCGTGAGATCGGCGATCGTCGGGTAGCCGTCAATGCCCATGAGGAGGTCGGCTTCGGCGAGCAATGATCGGAGGACGTGAACGATGCGGTCCGAGCCGCCGAGGGCGAGGCCGTAGGCGTAGGGTCGGCCGATCCCGACGGCGGTAGCGCCTAGAGCGATCGCTTTGACCACGTCGGCGCCGGAGCGGATCCCGGAATCGAACAGGACGGGCACGCCATCCGCCGCGTCGACGACGCCCGGCAGCGCGTCCAGCGCGGCAAGCCCGCCGTTGGCCTGACGGCCACCGTGGTCGGAGCAGTAGATGCCGTCGACCCCCGCAGCGATCGCCCGGCGCACGTCGTCGGTGGCAGATGCCCTTGAGATGCGGTGCCTCGTCAGGTGACTCCGGGAGCGGCGGACTCACACGGGCCATGACGACGTGGTGCATGTGTCGAGCGCCCGTATCTGACTGAGGGACGACGTCAGGCGAGCTCGAGGGGATGGGCAGCCGGCGGCTGTACGCGTTTCGTGCCTGCGGGCTTCCCCGGTATCCGCGCGCGTACTTTCCCGGCCATCGTTGCCTGACCTCCCTGATGACGCCACCGGCGGGCGGCGCGATCATCACTCCAACGCCAAAAGTTTTCAATGTGCTTGACCGTCATCTTCCCGGCCCCATTGATGAGGACGATCCAGGAGCTCGGCTCCTTCCTGAACCGTGAGAGCCAAGCCGCCGGCAACCTCGCCACCCCACCGATCTTGCCGATTGCAGCCACCAACGGAGAGCTCATCCCCTCATGACCGCCACACAACCACCAAGAGAGGCCCACATGCCCAACGATCCCACCCCCAAGCCCGGCACTCAGCCGGTCGAGCATCACAGCAGCTTCGCCGAGGGCGAGTCACACCCCGACATCTACCCAGACGAAGAGCACGTCGGGACGTTCGCCGACGGAGAATCCGACCCCGAGACCTACCCCGAAGACGAGCGCGTCGGGACGTTCGCCGAGGGAGAATCCAACCCCGAGAAGTACCCCGACGACGAACATGTCGGCGCGTTCGCCGAGGTTCGCAAGTAACCGCCGAACGTCGGACACCGTGAGCAGCTCAACGGCTCGTGCGCACACGCTCTCAGCAAGCGAGGCGCTCGGCGCCGGCGAGCCGGCTCACGCCTCCGACGTGATTGATGACAGTCTCGGCCGGCTATCGGCCGGGCCGCCGGCGGACACGCATCGTCCTCGCCGGGGCCGGACCCGACTTCCGTGCCGTCGGCGGTTTCTCCGTGCGTGTCGACGGTCCCACGACAAGTCGCAAGGAACCGTGGAACTCGCGCTGTGAACGCAGCTCGCCGTAGCGATCGTCCCAAGCACCGGACGCCAGGTCAGCGCGAAGACGAGCGATGGCTTGTTGCTGCGCTCCAGGCGTGACGAAGCCCCACGCGGACTGCGAACGACGGACGGCTGCGTCGAGAAAACGCTCCGGTCGGGCGAAATATGCTTCGGTGAAGCCATCGGTGCAGTCGAAAGGAACGGGCACCGGACGTACCTCGGTCCCCGCGCCGAGTGCGGCGGCCAGCTTCGCCATCGCGGGATAGCGCCGGCATTCGGCGGCGATCAGCTCGGGCGCGTAGTCCGCGAGCCAGAAGCGATCGAGCGCGTCCGCGTCGAAGGTGAGAATGACGATCGGGCCCCCCGTCACGCGACGCAGCTCAGCCAGTCCCTGGTCGACATCCGACCACTGGTGCACGGTCACCATGGCCATCGCGGCATCGAATGCTCCGTCATCGAAAGGCAGGCTCTCGGCGGCGGCGGCGATCGCCGGAACCCGCTCCGGTGGCCGCTGCGCACGCATCGTCGGCGATGGCTCGACGGCGACCACGTAGCGGTCATCCGGCTCGTAGGAACCCGCGCCCGCGCCGACATTAAGCACGGTGCGCGCAGACCCAAGCGCCGCGTGCACGGCTGCGGCGATGCGGGGGTCGGACCGACGCTGAATCGCGTAGCCCTCGCCATGAAGCTCATAGTTAAAGTCCCCAGCCGGCGCGCCCGCCACGCCGCAATGCTACCCGGCGAAGCTGCCGCTGACAGCAGACCGGGCCACGGGGGGCCATGATGGCAATGCCGACGACATGCCCACCTGCCTACCGGAAACGGATGCCGAGCAGGCGCTGAATCTGACTGAGGAAGCTGCCGCCGAGCAGCGGCTTCTGCCTGTGACCGCGGATGCTGAAGCTGACCGCATTGCACGGACCTGACTCGAAGCCGTAGTCCGTCACACTCGCCTGGGCGAGCACCGGTTGACCGGCGGCGGCCCGGAAGTCGAACGTCACAACGGGCTGGCCCTCCGGGAGCAACGGACAGCTGTACGTCCCAGGCTGCACGATCTGCATTTGGTCTAACAACGAGATGATCCGGCGGACCTTGGCTCGATCGGTGACGCTCCGGGAGAGGATCGGCGTCCCGCTCGGCCGCACACTGGTGATCTCGACCTCGTGCACCCCCGCCGGGACCTTCTCGCTCGCCGGCCGGGCCAGGATCCAGCTTTCCTGAGCGTCGACGCGGATCCCGGTGCCACCTCCGCGCAGCGCGACGGCGTAGAAGGTCACGGTGCGGATCGAGACTCCGCTGATCGGCGGGAAGGCGAACGAGAACATCTCGTTCTCCGGGATCGCTGGTCCTCCCGCCCTGCCGGACCCCTGCGGTTCGGAGCCGCGCGGTCGGTGCGTCTGCAGGAACGCGACGACGGAATCGAACGTGGCCGGTACCTGCCACCAGCCGAAGCGATCGACGACCTGGCCAGTCGGCTCCTGTGGCGGCTCGATCAGCAGCTTGTCGTCGCCGGGCGGCTGCGTGGAGACGCGGATCGCGCCGGGTGGCAGCGTAACGAGACCGAGCAGCCGCGCAGCGTCTCGCGTCGCCGCGCGCCGGTTGCTCGACGAGGTTGGCGCCGGCAGGTTCGGGGATCCGGCGATCCGGCTTGTCGCGGCCGAGGACGGCGAGCTGCGCGGGGCGGCGCTGCCCGATCCAGCCGGGACGCCGATGCACACGCAGACCGCGCCGACGAACGCGAGCACGATCAGCAATCGAGTCCGGCGGATCATCCATCAAGCCTACGCGCACACCTGGACTCCGTGACGACGCGGCGGTCGGCGCTTGCGAGCCGTCCGGTCGTTCCGTCGTAGGTGTCGGCGACCGTCCGCGGCGCGGTGGACGAGGCGCCGCCGACTAAACTGAGCGACAAGAGACAGGGGGCTGTCGACACTAAGTGAGTTATGGACCGCACCGATGGGACCTTCGAGGCCAGGACGGCCGGCCGGGAGCGGCGGGGCACTGGCGGATGGGAGGACGTACTCGCGGGCGATGCGCACCTCGTGACGCCCGGTGGAGAATGGCGCTCGAAGCTGTGGTCGATCGCGGTCGAGCAGTTCAATCGCGCTGCCGACCTGCTGAGCATCGAACCCGATATTCGAGCTCGCTTGCTCGAGCCGCGCCGCTCGCTGACGGTCAACTTTCCCGTCCGCCGCGACAACGGGGAGGTCGAGATCTTCACCGGATACCGGGTCCAACATACGCTGACGATGGGCCCAACCAAAGGGGGCATACGCTATGCGCCCGGTGTGTCGCTCGGCGAGTGTGCGGCTCTGGCGATCTGGATGACGCTCAAGTGCCAACTCGTCGGACTTCCGTTCGGCGGCGCAAAGGGCGGCGTTCGCTGCGACCCGAACCGTCTCTCGCACTCTGAGCTCGAGCGCCTGACGCGCCGCTATGCCAGCGAGATCTTTCCGATCATCGGACCCAACCGGGACATCCCAGCGCCCGACATGGCGACGGGCGAGCAGGAGATGGCCTGGTTCATGGACACCTACTCCCAGCACGTCGGTTACCCGGTTCCAGAGATCGTCACCGGCAAGCCGCTCGTGCTGGGCGGCATCGTCGGCCGCCAGGTCGCGACCGGTCTCGGCGCCGTCTATTGCGTCGAGTCGGTACTCGAGCGCATCGGCCTGGACCTCGTGGGTTCGCGCGTCGTCATCCAGGGGTTTGGCAATGTCGGGGCCGTGATGGCACGCGAGCTGAGCAACCGCGGAGCGGTCATCGTCGGTATCTCCGACGTCACCGGCGGGGTTGCGTCGAGCGGCGGGCTCAACGTCGACGCACTCATGACGTGGGTCGGCGAGCACCGTTTCCTCCGCGGCTTCCCGGGCGGCGATCCGGTCGCGCGTAGCGACGTGCTCGAGATTCCGTGCGACATTCTTGTGCCGGCCGCGCTCGAGCGCCAGATCACCGAAGACAACGCATCCAAACTCGACTGCCAACTCGTCATCGAGGCCGCGAACGGCCCCACCACACCTGACGCGGACCGCATCCTCGCCGATCGTGGCATCCACGTCGTCCCTGACGTGATCGCCAACGCCGGCGGCGTCACGGCGAGTTACTTCGAGTGGGCCCAGGACCAGCAGAAGTACCTGTGGGACTCCGACGCGATTGCCCAACGCCTACGCACGCAGCTACGCCGCGGGATTCAGCGGGTATTCGCGACCGCCGACCGGCTTGACGTCGACTGGCGCACCGCCGCGCAAGCGGTGGCGATCGAGCGCTTCGCTGCCGCCACGAGACTGCGCACGATTTACCCGTGACTCCGCCGCCTCAATAATCGTTGAGGTCAAGTACCGGTATGGGTGGCTCGATCGCGGCATGCGCATCGGTCGCGACGATTGCGGTGCCGAGCGCGAAGAACTCGATCACGTGACTGCCCCAGCCGTGGCTCTTCTCGGAGAGCGAGACGCCGACGATGCCCTTCGCGACGAGCTCCTGCGCCTCGGTCTGCATCCGTTGCATGGCCAGCTCGCGCGCCTCGTAGAGGGCTTGGGTGAAGTTCGGGAGCTCGACGTTGCGTCCCGTCTGCGCGACCGTCTGGAGGGGTCCGCGCCGGCCGACGTGGTAGACGCAGCTGCCCATCACCATGCCGACAGGCCGGTGGCCGGTGCGGAGCAGTGTCCAGAAGTCCTGTCCCGATAGGTCGCTCTGGAACGGCCTTCCGTTCGGCGCTCGGTGAAGAACGCCATCGCGGTGCTTGACCGCCGTCCCGATCGCGATGAACTCCGCCATGTTCGCCCCCCACTCGTAGCGGCCGATATCTAAACGCACGCCGACGACCCCGTCGGCGCCGAGTTGGTCTGCCTCCTCTTCCATTCTCGTCATCGCGAGGTGACGGGCGCTGTACATGGCCTGCGAGAGCACGTCCAGTTCGCGGCTCGACGTCGGTCCGGCGACCTGGAACCCGACGTGAAAGATCGAGCTGCCGATCACCAGCCCGACGGGATCGAAGCCGGCCTGCGTGACGAGGAGGAACTCGTTCACGCTGAGATCCGAGGTGAAGAGGCCCTCGCGATTCTGCTCGAGGCGCTCACGGCCCGCCTCGGGAATCCCCTCCACCGAATTGGGGTCGTAGTCGGTCACCTGGTGGATCCCATCCGCATCGTGGTCTTCACTGGACGCTGTGATGGGGCCTGCCGGCGACGAACGACCGTGCCTGCGGCATGCATCGTGATCACCCATCCGCGACGCTCGACGTCGCTGTGGCCCGAGACGAGATATGGCAGGCCCAACCGACCCCGCTGCCAACCGCGAAGGCTCGTGGATTGCAGCGAGGACGTCAGCGCCAGCTTGTCGCGGTGCACGGAATGGGAGAACTCGACACCGACGGCTCCCGTGCCGTGAGCATCGGAGACCTGGCCCAGCAGCCGTGCGCGGACGGTGTCACGCGTGGCGTGAAACCCCCGGCTGAGCTCCTCGAGCTCCTGGTTCTGTGACGTCGTCCGCAGTCGCCGCACACGCGTGGACCGCGCCGGCGAAGCGAACACCACCGCCGTCGTCGCCACGAGTCCGACCGCCTCATGCCCGGCGCCGTGGAGCCGCCAGTAGTCCTGGACGGACACGTCGGTGAGGGTCGGCGCGCCCGTCCCGGCCGAATTCGGGAGCCGGATCGCGGTTCCGGTTACCACGTATTCGATCGTCCCCTTGACGAGATCGTGGTCGCTGCGGTGGAGGTGAACGCCGACGATGGCGTCGGCGCCGACCTGCACGGCCTCCTCGCGGAGGCGCTCGAGCGCACGACGCCGCGCCAGGTTCCACGCGTCGGTGAGCACGTCGAGCTCGCAGACAACCTCCGTGCGCCAGCGGTAGTTACGAACCTGGGCGAGCGACGGCTCGGTGTACGGGTTCTGCAACGCCCGACCGATCGGGGTCGGGGTGTACGGCGAGGTACCGAGGACGATCCTTCCGGGATCGAGCGCCGGGAGGTATTGCCAGCCGGTCCGGACCACGCTCGCGCCCATCACCTGAGCCAGCGGCTGCGGTCCCAACAGGTCGAGAAGCGCGAACTCGTTCACCGAAAGCCCGCTCGTAAACAGAGATCCCTCGGTGGCGAGACCCTTCAGTCGCGCCTCAGCTCCAACCGGAATACCGCCAGCTTCGATCCGCGCCAGCGACTCCGCCTGCTCAGGGCTCTCGTCCCCGCCGCGCGTGAAAAAGCCCACCGTCAGTCCTCAGAACACGTCATGCTCGGTGTCGTCCTTCCCCGAGCGCGCGCATTGTCCTGCTCTTCGCGCTCAGTATCCGACCGTGAACCGCCGACCGGAGAACTGCGCGTGCTCGAGCTCATCGAGCATTGCGGCAGCGAGGTCGCCCGAGCTGACGCCGCTGTGACCTGCGGCGTCGCGGACCGGACGATCGTCTGCCCGGACGCGGTAGCCGCCGCGCCCTGGGCCGCGCTCGAGGTGCTCCGGCGGCGGGCTCAGGTAGGTCCAGTCGATCGCGTCGGCGTCCTCGCGCAGAAGCCGCAGCGACTCGGCCTGTGCGAGGGCCTCGGGGCGGTAGGCGTCGGGAAAGTCCGCCAGGTCGACCAACCGCGTGCCGTCGTCGAGCTCGAGGCTACCGCCGCCCCCAACGAAGGCCAGGCGGTTCACGCCGGCAGTGGGCGCGACCCTCAGGAGCAGGCGCGTCGTGTTCGGGATGAGCGACCGGTCCTCGGTGGACCGGTCGGTGATCGCGACGACGACCGCGTCGTGCTCGGCGATCGCGCGGCGGAGCGCGTCTGGGTCGCGGGCGTCCGCCTCGACTGCGGTCGCGCCGATGATGGCGGCGAGCCGGTCGCCGTCGCGCCCGATCGCGGTCACGCGGTGCCCCCGGGTGAGCGCTTCGCGCGCGATCTCCCCGCCCAGCCAGCCAGACGCTCCGATGACGGCGATCCTCATCGTCCCTTCTCCTGTTCGTTGAGTTTGACTTGCGGTCACTCGAGCATTTTCCTGCGCGACGGTCTTTTGGGGGCCTCGGCTCGAGACGCGTGTGGCTGCCGGGCGGAACCGTAGGAGGTCCAGCCACGCTCAGGTCGAAAGGTGCAGGGAGGAGTCCAGACATTGGCTTCAGAAAACGGACACACATCAGATGCGGGCTCGGAGTGCCCGTCGCGCCGGGAGAGCGGTTCGGAGAGCAACGCCTCGCCGGACGTGAAGAAGCTCTCGCGGTGGCCGGATCGGGTGCGGGCAGATGCCGCGTCGTTCTACGAGTGGCTCTCGCGCCCGCGCGTGCGGCTCACGGTGACCGGCGTCATCCTGTTGCTGATCGCCGGGCTCGGCGTGACGAGCTCGGTGTGGACGCTGCCGCTCGTGATCGTCGGTGCGCTCATGGTTGTGATCGCTTGGATCGGGCGCCGACTCGACGGTCACTTTGCGATCGAGTGGGGGGAGACCGGTACCCAGCTCGAATTTCGAGCGATGATCAAGGCTGCGCAACCCGCGTCGCCGCCGCGGGCCCGGACAGCCTCGAACGCTCGCGCGCTGATGGGGACGCCTGAGCCTGAGCCTGAGCCGGGGGAGGCGGAGGTCGTCGAAGGTGAGGCGCACACGGTCGAGATCGACGTTGCCGAGCTGACGGCGCTGATCGCCACGGTCGAGGCCGAGGGGCCCGAGATCGCGCACGCCGATGCATCGGCGCAGGCCACGCGAAACCTCCGGGTCGCCCACAGCGGCGCTCGCTCGTCCGAAACTGCACGCGGCGGCGGGTAGCCTCCGGCGCCGCTCCTCGATCCCGGCGATGGTCTGGCGGGCAGTGTCGGTCAGGACGCCAGGCTGCGTGGGTGCGGGTTTAATGTGCGCCGGGTGAACGTCGATGTCGAGCGCCTGGAGACGCCGAGGCTCGTGCTCCGGGACTGGCGCGCGAGCGACTTGGAGGATCTCGTCGCGATGAGCGCTGATCCCGAGGTGATGCGCTACGTGGGCGGAGTGCTTGATCGACCGCAGACCTGGCGCCAGCTGGCGCTCGTCGTCGGGCATTGGGCCCTTCGCGGCTACGGGCTGTGGGCGGTCGAAAGGAAGCGTGACGCCGCGCTTGTGGGTCGCGTGGGGCTCTGGAATCCCGCGGGGTGGCCTGGTCTGGAGGTCGGGTGGACACTGACTCGTCACGCCTGGGGTCAGGGCTACGCCACGGAAGCCGCGGGCGCCGCGATGCAGTGGGCGTGGACCGAGCTCAACGCTTCCGAGCTCGTCTCGGTCATCCACCGCGAGAACGCCGCGTCGATCCGTGTCGCCGAGCGTCTCGGTCTGCGTCCTCGTCGGGAGGGCACGTTCAAGGGAGAACGCTGCACGATCTGGGGTATCGACCGGCCGGGGTTGGGGGAGAGGACGGCGCCCTCGGGGGCGTAGCACGTCGTCTCGCTAGTCTCGGCTGATGAGCGCTCAGGCCGACGATCCGCCGCCCGAGGCGGGAAAGCTGCCCACCGGTCGGCTCGCGCGGACGGCGCGGGTCGGGGGGCTCGTGACCGGGCAGGGGTTGCGGTGGGCCGGGATGCGGACCGCCAACCGGGTCCGGACGCCCGAGCGGGCGGCGGTCGCCCAAAGCGAACGGACCGCAGCCCTCGTCGAGCAGCTCGTCGACCAGCTTGGGCAGATGCGCGGCGCGGCGATGAAGGTTGGCCAGATGATCTCGATGGTCGAGTTCGACGGCCTCGCCGAGGACGAGCAGGACGACCTGCAACGCAAGCTCGCCGCGCTCCGCGACGACGTCCCGCCGGTGCCGTTCGCAGCACTCGAGAAGCTGATGCGGCAGGAGTTCGGGGGGCCGCTGCGGCGCGTGTTCTCCGACTTCGACGAGCGTGCCTTTGCCGCGGCCTCGATCGGCCAGGTGCATCGCGCGACCACCCTCGACGGTGACGCGGTGGTCGTGAAGGTCCAGTACCCCGGGGTCGCGGAGGCGGTCGAGACGGACCTGCGCAACGCGACGCTGCTGCTGCCGCTCGTAAAGCGGCTCGCCCCGGGACTGGACGCGAAGGCACTGGCCGCGGAGCTGCGCGAGCGGATCGGCGAGGAGCTCGACTATGAGCTCGAGGCCCAGAACCAGCGCCGCATCGAGCGGCTGATGCGGGGACATCCGTTCGTCCGCGTTCCCCGGGTCCGCACGGACCTCTCGACTCGGCGCGTGCTGGTGTCCGAGTACATCGAGGGGGAACGCTTCGAGGCCGTGCGCCGAGCTGACGAGGGGCAGCGCGACCGCTACGGGGAGATTGTGTTCCGGTTCTACTTCGGTCTGCTCTATCGCGCCCGGATCGCTCTGGGCGATCCTCATCCTGGCAACTATCTCCTGTGCCCTGACGGCCAGGTCTGTTTCCTGGACTTCGGACTGTTGCGCGATGTCGACGCCGCGCGCGTAGGCGATGAACGGGCGATCGCCCTCGCTGTCCGCGATGGTGACCCGGCGGCGCTGAAGGCGGCCCTGCTCGCGGGCGGGTATCTGCCCGCCAGTCGGGCCGACGCGGTCGACGCCGACTGGGCGCTGAGTCTGATGCGCATGGCGATCAAGTGGTACGCCGTCCCAGGTGAGCGTCGCTTCTCGCCCGAGGACGCCCGTCGCGGCCGGGACCGTGATCGTGAGCGTCCCGACAGCGAGCAGCGGGCCGCGATGAAGACGCAGGTGAACCAGTTCACCCTGCCCCCAGAATCGATCCTGATCCGGCGTATGCACGGGATCGTCGCCGTCGTTCTCGAGCAACTCCGTGCCGGCGCGGACTGGGGCGCGATCGCCGCGGAGTACCTGCACGGGGAGCCGCCCGCGACGTCGCTCGGGGAGGCCGAAGCCGACTTCTTCGCGCGCCGCGGCCGGACACCGGTGGCTGACCGCGGACGCTAGGCCTCGGGTGCTCGCAGATAGCTCGCACTCGCGGCCTACCGGGGCAGGTGGAACGGCACAGTCGTGATGACGATCCCGTCGTAGGCGACGAGCGCCGCGCGCAGGCGAGCGGCGATTCGGTTGTGAAGGAGCCGCTGCCACGGCTTGGCCACCACGATCTCGGGCACGACGAGCGTGAGCGTGACGTCGGGGCGTTGGCGATGCAGCGCGGCGATGTAGTTGGCCAGCGGCGCCACCGTCGCGCGATACGGGGAGACAACCACCTCCAACGGCAAGTGGTCACCCCACGCCTGCCACGAGCGGTTGAAGCGCTCGGCCTCGGCCTGGGTGGGACTGACGTGGACCGCGAGCACCGGTTGACCAAGGGAGACGGCGTAGGCGAGGGCGTGCAGGGCAGCCAGGTCGAGCACGGCGACCGGTACGACGGCGAAGCTGTACACCTCGTCGGGATCATCCCCTGCCTCGGCCAGGCGCTCGGAGACCTGCGGCGCGAGCCGGGGTGGCGCCACCCGACCCGGCGGTGCCTGCTCCTCGGTATCGGGCCGCGGCGTGAGCGCCTCGTGGGCACGCTGGTAGTGATCGTGGACGCGCCGGGACGCCCACACGATCACGGGGACGAGCACGGCCACGAGCCAGGCGCCCTGGGTGAACTTGGTGATCGCGGCGATCACCACGACGAGGGCCGAGAGCACCGCGCCGAGGAGATTGGTTGCGAGTGCGGAGCGCCAACCCCGCTCGCGGTGGCGCCACCAGTGGGCCACCATCCCGCTCTGAGCGAGCGTGAAGGCGAGGAACACCCCGATCGCGAACAGGGGGATCAGCGGGCTCGTCTGACCGCCGAACCCCGCGTAGATCACGGCCGCCGGGACGGCGAGCACGAGGATGCCGTTGGTGAAGGCGAGGCGATCTCCCATGCGCAGGAACACACGGGGGGCGAAGCCGTCGCGGGCCATGAAGTACAGCAGCCGGGGAAAGCCGTTGAACGCCGAGTTGGCCGCGACCAGGAGCACGAGGGTGGTCGCCAGCTGGACGAACCCGTACGCGACCCCGCTCCCGACGCTGCGGTGCGCGATCTGGGAGAGAACGGTCTGGCCGCGGCCCGGGGAGGCGCCGTCGAAGTGAGCGACGAGCACGACGCCCACGAACATCGAGATCAGCAGCCCGATCATGACGCTGAGGGTCTGGCGAGCGTGCGCGGCCTCCGGCGGTCGGAACACCGGGACCGCGTTGGAGATCACCTCGATCCCGGTCATCGCCGTCGCCCCGGAGGCGAACGCGCGCAGGATGAGCAGCACGCCGAGCGCCTCCGTCGCCCGGTGAGGCGCCGGCGCCGCGGCATGGAAGCCGTGCGAGGCGGCCTTGATCAGGCCGGCGATCACGATCAGCGCGATCGCGGCCACGAACAGGTAGGTGGGGGCGGCGAACGCGGCGCCGGCTTCGCGCGCCCCGCGCAAGTTACCCGCGACGAGCAGCACGATCACCACCAGGCCGATCGGGACGGTGGCCGAAGCGACCGAAGGTATCGCCGACGTCACCGCGGCGACGCCCGAGGCGACCGACACGGCGACCGTGAGGATGTAGTCGACGATCAGTCCCGCTCCCGCGAGCAGGCCCCACTGACTCCCGAGGCTGTCGCTGGCAACGATGTATGAGCCACCGCCGTGCGGATAGGCTCGGATCACCTGGCGGTAGCCGAGGCCGACCGAGAGCATGAGCACGGCCAGCGCCGCTCCGATCGGCAGCGAGAGCTTGAGCTCGCCGGCCCCAGCGAGCACGAGGATCGCCATCATCGCCTCGGGGCCGTAGGCAACCGAGGAGAGCGCGTCGGGCGACAGGACGGGGAGCGCGAGCAGCCTTCCCATGCGCTCCTCGGCGATCGCTGTGCTGCGCAGCGCCGGACCGATCAGGACGCGGCGCAAGGCGTACGCCGCCCGGCCCGTCCGCGAGTCTGCCTGCCCGGCCCTGACCGTCGCTTCGAGCTCGTCGTCGTCGGTCTGCGCTCCCGCGCTTCTGATGTGGACGAAGCGGCCGGCGCGCGAGCGTTGCGGGTCGGCGAAGTCGAGCCCCGGATCGATCGGCAGCGCGTGCTCCCACACCTCTCGCGCCGGCATGCATCCACCCCAACGACGCCCCACCTCAGCGAGCGCGGAAAGCGAGCTCTGATCGAGCTGGGGCAGCTGTGCGTTCGGCGTGACCGTCGCGTCGAGGGGGCCGGCCTGGGCACCGGCCGAGCCGGCCTCGGGGCTGGCGGCGCCGGCCCCGCGGCCGCGACCCTCGACCGGTGGGTCCGGCGTCTCGGACATCAGGCCAGGGAACACCGCTTCGAGCAGGGCGCGCGAGACCGCGGCGGCTCCACGTCACGCGGGCGGCGAAGACGGAGCATGACCGGCACCGGAGAAATCATAAGAGCGCGGCGAGGCCGCGCCGGCCACGAGCCTCACGCCACCGCCCCCGGAGCTGGCCGGGCGCAAACAGACGGCACGGAGCTTCAGGCAGCGAGCAGCTCAGGCAGCCAGGAGCTCCTCTTCCGTCTCAGCGAGATGCTGATGCGAGGGGCAATATCCGTTGGCCGGCAGCGGCATCCGCTGGCAGGGCGCGCCCTTGCGCGTCGTGGCACGGCAGTGGAGCGGGTTCCCGTAGACGTCGTAACCGTTCTGTGGTTGCTGACGCAGGGCATTGTCTGCGCACGCGAGGTAGCACTCGATCACGCGCAGCACGCGCGGCTGGACGTTCATCGGGAAGTACCACCGGATGTCCGCGAACAGGGTGCGCGCCGGATGCGCGAAGTAGTGGCGGTCAGTCGCGAGTCGCTCGATCGCCGCCTCGCATGCGCGGAGCACGCGCTCGTGGTTGGAGGACTGACCGGGATGGGCATCCTCGATGATGTCGCCGGCCAGATCCCTGTAGATGGCCCGACTGAATCGATACATACAGTCTGATCTCCTTTCGACCCCCCCGCCAGGCCCGTCTCGAGCGGTCGCGAGTATCGCGCCGACTTGTGAAGTACAACATTGGGCTCGCATTAACTACGTGTTACGTGACAACTGCGTCTTGCGCGACCCCGGATGTCCGCGTCCTGACCGAGGCGACCTCCGGCTAGCCGCTATCGGCGGGGTCTCCGCCACGCGGTCGGCGTGAGTCGCCACACGATCGGCGGCTTCGCCCGCACACAGGCGGCGTCAGCCGCCCCATCACACCCAGCGATCGAACGCCGGGCGGCCCGAGGACTCCATCATCACATGGAGCCCCTCGAACGCCGGATCGAGGTCGGGGAAGTCGCGCCGTTGGTGCGCTCCGCGGCTCTCGGTCCGCGCGAGCGCGGCGTCGGCGATCAGCCGCACCAGCGGGTGCGGGTCATCTCTGAGCAGCCACAGCCCGTCGCGGTCTCGCTCGATCCCCGCATGCTCCCAGAGGGCCTGCCGGCTCGCGGGCGTCAAAGCCGGCGGCCGGGGTGGGGCCTGTGCGTCCCCGAGCTTGCCGGCTCGGATCGCCGGTTCGCGCAGAGCGGCCCGGGCCGCCCGTGCCCCGAACACGAAGCACTCCGACAGCGAGTTCGACGCGAGGCGGTTGGCGCCGTGCAGCCCTGTGCAGGCGCACTCACCGACGGCGTAGAGACCGGGCACGGTCGAGCGACCGTCGAGATCGGTGGCGATCCCACCCATCATGTAGTGCGCCGCGGGGGCTACCGGCACGAGCTCGCGCTCCGGGTCGATCCCTGCTTGGCGCAGCGCGACGACGACATTCGGGAACCGGGCGGGATCGACCTCGCGCATGTCGAGCGCGACGGACGTGGCGCCGGTATCGCTCATCACGTGCGCGATCGCGCGCGCCACCTCGTCCCGGGGCGCGAGCTCGTCGACGAACCGCTCGCCGCTGCCGTCGAGGAGCAAGGCGCCCTCCCCGCGGATCGCCTCGGTGATGAGGAACCCGTCGCCGCCGTTGGGTGCCGCGACGGCGGTCGGGTGGAACTGGACGAGCTCGAGATCGGCGAGCGCCGCGCCCGCCGCGTGCGCCAGCAGCAGCCCGCCACCGGTCGCGCCGGACGGATTGGTGGTCCGCGCCCAGAGCGCGGCGGCCCCGCCGGTGGCGAGCACGACCGCGGCGCTCACGACCCGGGAGCCGTCGTGGAGGAGGACGCCGGAACAGCGGCCGTTGACGATGATCACGCCGACCGCCCGCCGGCCCTCGAGGACCTCGATCGACGGATGCTCGGCGACGAGCGCGGAAAGCTGGCGGGTGACGCGACGGCCGGTCGCGCTGCCGCCGGCATGGACGACGCGCCGGGCCGAGTGCCCGCCCTCGAGCCCGAGCGCGAGTCGGCCCCTGCGGTCGGCGTCGAAGCGCACGCCGAGCTCCGCGAGGTCGCGCACGATCTCCGGCGCCTCGTTGCAGAGAACCCGCGCGGCGGATTCGCGGACCGCTCCTCGTCCGGCACTGACCGTGTCACGCAGGTGCCGCTCGGGAGCGTCGTCCGCGGCCAGTGCGGCTGCGATGCCGCCCTGCGCCCAGTAGCTCGCCGACTCGGCGAGCGGCGTGGCGGACACCAGCGTTACCCGCCCGCCGTCACGCGCCGCGCACAGGGCGGCATACAGCCCGGCGGCGCCGGCGCCGACGACGGTGACATCTGTGCGCAGGGGTTCCACGGGATGTACCGTAGTGGCAGTCCGCTGGTCGCGAGCGGCGGCGGCTACTGAGGCACGGTCGGGCAGCCGTCGAGCTCTGCGGTCGCTATGCGTGCCGCACGACTCGCACGCTCAGATAGACCGGCCCGGTTCGTGCGCAGGCGAGGAAGGGGAACGGGATCACCCTCGACGTTGTCCGATTCGGCGGATAGACGCGCAGGCCCGCCGCGGTCACCTGGTGGCAGGCGGAGCTCGGGAAATTGCCTGCCTCGACGATCCGCAGCACGGCGGTCGCGCCGGCGCCGGGGGCGAGGGTGACTGTGTGGGGTGGGGTCGTGCTGTCTCGGGACGCGGCGCTGCCCAGCTGGTGACCCCCGAGGCCGACCGCGGAGACGCCGGGATAGCCGAAGAGGGTGCACGTATGTCCGGACAGGTTGGTGAGCTCGAGCGTGTAGTAGATGCTCCCCGCGGTTCCGTTGCCCTCGGTGTCGAGCCAGACGACGAGCCCGGATGTCGCACACCTCGGCGTGGTCGCCGCTCGCGCGGGTGCCGCGGCCGAGGCTGGGCCGACGAGCGCGGCCACGGGTGCCAGCGTGGCGGCGCAGGCGAGCGCGGCGGCAGCGGCCAGTCGCCTGGAAGAGAAGGTGGGTCGGTGCATGGCGTTCCCCTTGTCTCGGCGGTCGGGATCCCCTGAACGGATTATGACCGCCTTGACGTGGACGCCATGCGGCCTTCGCTTCAGAATGCGAGCATGACGCGGGCGCCCGTCTTTCTCCACCACCGCTCGTCGCTCGAGCACAACACGGGGGCCCACCCCGAGCGGGCGGCCCGAATCGCCGCGATCGAGCGCGAGCTCAACGAGCTGGCGTGGGTCGGGTTCGAGCCGATGCTCTCGCCGGAGGTGGAGCGCGACACGCTCACGGCGGTGCATCGCGAGCGCTACGTCGAGTGGATCGAACGCGCGGCGGCGCGCGGGGGAGGTGCGCTCGACGCGGACACGATGATCAGCGAGGGGTCGTTCGAGGCGGCGCTGCACGCCGCGGGCGGGGCCGTGCGACTCGTGGATCTGCTCCTCGACGGCTCGGCTCCCAGCGGCTTCAGCTCCCACCGGCCGCCCGGCCATCACGCCGAGCCTGCGCAGGCGATGGGCTTCTGCCTGTTCAACAACATCGCGGTAGCGGCACGACACGCGCTCTCGGCGCGAGGTCTCGAGCGGGTTCTCATCCTCGACTGGGACGTCCATCACGGCAACGGCACCAACGACATCTTCCGGGCGACGCGCGAGGTCCTGTTCGTCTCCATCCACCAGTGGCCGCTGTATCCGGGCACGGGAGCCGCGGCCGACGTGGGCGTGGGGGACGGCACCGGCTACACGGTCAACCTGCCCGTGGGCGCGGGCTCGGGCGACGCCGTGTATGCGTCGCTCGTCGAGCACGTGGCGGTTCCGTTGACGCTGGCCTACGAGCCGCAGCTCGTGCTGGTGTCGGCCGGGTACGACGCCCACCGCGACGATCCGCTCGCCGGCTGCGCGGTGTCCGAGGCGGGATTCGCGGCGATGACGTCCTCGATGCGGCGGGTGTGCGCGGAGCTCGGGGTCCCGCTCGGCGCGGTGCTCGAGGGCGGATACGAGCTCGATGCGCTCGCGCGGTCCGTGGTCGCGACGCTCGAGGCGTTGGGCGGCGCGGCGGCGCCGGAGGATGGATTGGCGGTCGCTCCGGAGGCGGTGCAGGCGCGGCGACGGCTGGCCGAGCGGTGGCCGGGGCTCGGGTAGGCGCGAACGCTAGGGCACGAAGCGGTAGATGGCGCCGGCGGTGTCGTCGCTGACGTAGAGCGCGCCATCGGGGCCCGGTAGTGCGTCAACGGCTCGGCCCCAGCGCGAGCCGTTCGGCAGCTGGAAGCCGGAGATCAGCGTGACCGCGGCCCCGAGGTTGTGCCGCGCGCGCGACCACGGCAGCCACAGCACGGCGGGTGGACGCGGCGGCTCCCGGTCCCAGGATCCGTGCACGGCGACCACGGCTCCCTGGGTCAAGCGGGCGGGGAGCGAGGAGCCCTCCAAGAAATGGAAGCCGAGCGGCGCGCTGTGTGCCGGCAGGCCGCGGTTGATCGGGGCAAGCGTGGCGCAGTCCAGCCGCTTTCCGCCCGGGTTGTTCTGCACGTCGTCGTCGAAGCCCATCGCGGCCAGGCCGTGGCTGGGGTCGGGATCGCAGTAGGGCCACCCGACGTTCCTCCCCGGGGTCAGCGCGACGAGCTCGTCCGGCGGGTGATCGTTCACGTACGCCTGGATCACACGCCCGTAGGCATCCGCCAGCCCGCCGTAGGCACCATGGAAGGGATAGGGGATCTGGTCGCGCTCGTTGATCGCCGACCACAGCACGCCGTCGGGCGCGAACGACAGGCCCTCGCCGTTGCGCACGCCGGTGGCGATCACGCGCATGTCACCGCCGGTGGGTGAGAAGGAGACGACGCTGGCCCTCGGCGGGTTCCCCTGCTGGTCGATCGTGCTCGCGTTGAAGGCACTCCCGATGTTCACATAGACACGGTGGTCGGGACCGACGACGAGGCTCTTGAGCGTGTGGACATCGTCACCGCGAGGGTCGGCGGCGGGCAGGCCGCGGGCGATCACGGTGCGGGCGCCCACCCCAGCGGCGCCGAGCCACACGTAGCGATCGATCTCGCCCGACTCCGCCACGTAGAGCACCTGCTGCCCGTCGATCGTGTCGAACGCGAGGCCCTGCGGCTCGTTCAGGCCGCTCAGCAGCACGTGCCGGCGTGGAGGCTCCGATGCCTGCGCGCGTGGCTCGAGCTCGACCACGTCGTCGTTGCCGGGAACGCTCACGAGCAGCGCGCGCTCCGGCGTCCAGGCCATGAAGCGAGCGCCACTCACGCGAGCCCAGACCTCGGCCTTCCAGCCACGCGGGACGGTGAGCGAGCGCGGACTCGAGAAGGCACCACCGCCATTCCCCGCCGGCACGCTGACGGACACCGACACGCGAGGCGGCGCGATGCTCGCGGCCGCGGTCTTCGTCGTGGTCGTCGTCTGCGTGTTCGCCGCGGCCGTCGTGATCTGCGTCTTCGTCGCGGCCGTCGTGGTCGTCGTAGTCGTCTGCGCCTCGCCGGTCGACGGCGTCGCTGACACGCCAGAGCTCCCTCCGCACGCCACCGCCGCCAGTAGCGCCAGTACGCCTCCACATCCGAAGGTAATGCTCCGCACCACGCCCTCCATCGTCCCAGACCAGGCGCGCCCGGTGGCGCGGTTGGGTCAGGGTCGATGGGCGCGCGGCGCGGGCTACGCTCGTGTCGATTCGAGCTCGGCGGCTTCGTCGCGGCTGGACGTCGAAGGGTCGGGCAGCGCGTGGGCAGCCGAGCCCTCGATGTTGATGCGGGGGAGTCGGGCGTCGAGCCAGCGCGGCAAGCGCCAGGTGGTGGGGCCCAGCAGCTCGAGCACGGCCGGCAGCAACACGCAGCGTACGACGAGGGCGTCGAGGAACACCGCCGCGGCGAGGCCGAACCCGAACTCCTTGATCGTGCGCTCGTCGCCGAGCATGAAGGACAGGAACACGCAGACCATGATCGCCGCCGCCGCCGTGATCACCCGCCCAGTGAACGCGATGCCGTCGGCGACCGCGGCGGATGCATCGCCGCGGCGGACCCACTGTTCGCGCACGCGCGAGATCAGGAACACCTCGTAGTCCATCGAGAGTCCGAACACAACCGCGAACATCAGCACGGGTATCCACGGCTCGATCGGGCCTTTCTGGATTCCGAGTGCACCACCGAGCACCCCGTCCTGGAAGACGGCCACGGTCACGCCGAGCGCGCCGCCGATGCTGAGCAGGTTCATCAGCGCGGCCTGCAGCGGGATCACCAGCGAACGGAAGATGATCAGCAGCAGCAGCGCCGAGAGCACGATCACGATCCCGATGAACAGCGGTAGCTTGCCCGCGAGCACGTGCGAGAAATCGATCGAGCCGGCGGTGAAGCCGCCGACGAGGACGTGCACGCCGGTCCGGTGCTCGAACCCCGGTACCACGTGATTACGCAAACGGTTGACGAGATTCGTCGTCGCGCTCGCCTGCGGGGACGAGCCGGGGTAGACCTCCATCACCGCGGTGTTCCCCGATGGCGCGAGCCGAGGTTGCGTGACGGCGACGACGTCCGGGGCGGCGCTGACCGCGGTCCGCAGCTCCGGCAGCGTCGCCGCTTGACCATGGCTCGGGAGTTCAGCGACGACGAGCAGGGGCCCGTTGAATCCGGCTCCGAAGCCCTGGGCGAGGAGATCGAAGGCCTCGCGCGTGTTCGTGCCGCTCGGGTCGTTCCCGGCGTCGCTGGTGTCCAGCCGCAGCGCGAAGACGGGGAGGAGCAGCGCGACCATGACCACGAGCGAGACGGCCGCCAGCGGCCACGGCCGTTTCTGCACGGTCTCGCTCCACTCGCGCCACCGGGAGCGGGGCGGCGCGCCGGCGGGCGTGTTCGCGCCGGCGGCGGCGGGCGCGTTGGCGGCGGCGGGCGCGTCGGCGGCGACCTCCGGCGCGGGGCGACGGCGGCCGAGCCGGCCTCGGCGGGCGCCGCGCGGGCGCATGATCCGGGCGCCGTAGCGCGAGAGGATCGCCGGCAGCACCGTCAGCGAGGCCACGAGCACGAGCAGCACCGCGATTACGGCGGCGATCGCCAGCCCGTACATGAAGCTGACCCCGGTGGCGAACATCCCGAGCAGGGCGATCACCACCGTCGTGCCGGCGAGGAGGATCGCCCGCCCGGAGGTGTCCATCGCCTCGATCACCGACCCCTCGACGTCGCCGGACTCGAGGTAGTTCTCGCGGAAGCGGGTGACGATGAACAGCGCATAGTCGATCCCGACCCCGAGGCCGATCATCAGCGCCAGCTCGGGGGAGACGTTCGACATGCTCGTGATGTGGGTCGCCAGCCCGATCAGCGCCACCCCGGTGATCAAGCCGAGGCCGGCCGTGAGCAGCGGCATCCCGGCGGCGGTGAGCGAGCCGAAGGTGATCAGCAGGATGACGAGCGCGGCGATCACCCCGACCGAGGTCGCAGGACCGACGCTGAAGCCCTCCTCGTTCTCGATGACCTGCCCGCCCGCCGCGATCTGCAAGCCCGGCACGTGGACCGCGTCGATCTGGTCGACGAGCGGCTTGCCCGTGGCATTGGGCAGCTGGTTCGCCGGCTTGTCGTAGTTGATCGTCGCGAACGCCGTCATCTTGTCGCGCGAGACCTCGACGGCTCCGCGCGCGCTGTAGGGACTGACCACCCCGGCGACATGCGGATCCTTGGTCACGCGCGCCAGCACCTGCGTCATCGCGGTACGCACCGCCGGCGCGTCGACGGTGCCACGGGAGACGTGGAAGACGATCGTGTCGACGTCGCCGGCCTGAGCTTTGAAGTCGCGCTTGAGCAGATCGAGGGCCCGCTGCGACTGGGTCCCGGGGAGGCTGAAGTTGGTGGCGTACTGACGGCCCACAGCACCGGCGATGACCGTGGTGAGGACGGCAACGGCCAGCCAGCCGACGAACACGCGTCGGCGGTGGGCGATGCACCAGCGGGTGAGCTTCAGCATTGTGTGACTCCTCGTCCAATCTGTGCGGGTTGCACCGAGCCATCCTGCGTGCGCGCCGCGGCTCGAGGCGATCGAGCGTTACTTTCTAGCATCCGCGGCCCGTGTCGGTGTGGTCGTCATGCGTTCGCCGTCACCGGCAGCCAGCTGAAGCGACGGGCGGCGAAGACCCCCGCGGCGATCGCCCACACCGCGAGCACGAGTAGGTCCTTGGGCGCGAAGGCGGCTGTGAACGACCCGCGCACCGAGGCGAGGTGCAGCGCCGCCGCCAGATGCTCGATCGGGAAGATCTCGCCGGCCGTGCGCAGCGCGTGTGGAAGGTTGTTGGTCGGGATCCACACGCCGGAGATGAAAAACAGCGGGAGAGTGGTCGCCTGCACGATCGGCTGCGCGGCGTCGGGCGATCCGATCATCCCTGCGACCGCGTACCCGAGGCAGGCGAACGTCACGGTTCCGACCACCACGGCGCACGCCACCGCACCGAGCGCTCCGATCGAGAAGCCGATGCCGTAGCCGAGCCGCGCGATCACGAGCAGGAGCACCGAGGTAATCGCCGCGGTCACCAGCGTCGAGATAACCTGACCGCCGACCAGGATCGCCGGCGGGACCGGCGTCGCGCGGCGGCGCTTGAGCACACCGGCCGCGCGCGCGGCGGAGACCGTGATCACCAGCCCGGCGTAGGAGGCAGTGATGACCGACAGCGCCATGATGCCCGGCACGTAGTACCGAGAGAGATGGACGCGTACGCCGTCTACGGTCGTCATGCTGTGCCCGAAGACGCCCGCGAAGATGACGAGCAGGAGGATCGGGAACATGAAGGTGAAGAACCGCGCACGGGGGTTGCGCAGGCTCGCCAGCGTGTCGTAGCGGGCCTGATGTGCGAGCAGGGCGAGCGGCCCGCGGGCTGCCGCGCTGGGGCGCGTGGTGGTTGGGGCCGTGGCGGTTAGGGCCGTGGCGGTTGCGCGCGCGGCGGTTGGGCGCGCGGCGGTTGGGGCCGTGTCGGTCGTGGCGGTGGCGCCAGGGGTCTGGCGGCGGCGCCAGAGCTTGAGGAGATAGCGGAAAAGCAAGAACATGTGATCAGCTCCTGTCGTCCTCGGTGGTTGTCGCGTCTCCGGCGTCAGAGGGATGGCGGCGGCGCCAGAGCTTGAGGAGATAGCCGAAAAGCAAGAACATGCGATCAGCTCCTGGTGTCGTGTTCAGCGACCAGAGCGAGGTAGACGTCCTCGAGCGTGGGGCGACGGACCTCGAGATCATCGAGGTCGATGCCCCGGTCGAGAGCCCACCCCGAGAGGACGTGCAGGTCGTCCGCAACTCCGGCGCTGATCATTTGGACCCGCCCGTCGGAGTGCGCCTCGGCGCGCTCGGCGAGCGTCGCCGGGAGGTCGGCGGCGGCGGCTTCGGGGGGTAACGTGAAGGTAATTCGCGCCTCGGAGGTGTCGCGGCCGCCGAGCGTTCGCGGGGTGCCCTCGGCGATGATCTTCCCGGCGGCGATGATCGCGATGCGGTCGGCCAGGCGCTCGGCCTCCTCCATGTAGTGGGTGGTGAGAAAGACCGTCTTGCCGAGCTGGCGCAGACCGTCGATGACCGTCCAGGCGGCCCGGCGAGCCGTGGGATCGAAGCCGGTCGTCGGCTCGTCGAGGAAGATCAGCTCGGGGTCGCCGATCAGCGCGAGCGCGACGTCGAGCCGGCGGCGCTGGCCCCCGGACAAAGAGGCGGCGCGTTGGTCGGTCTGGTCGCCCAGCCCGACGAGGTCGAGGGTCTCCTCGACCGGGCGCGGTGCGCGATAGTAGCCGGCATAAAGGTCCAGGCACTCGCGGACCGTCAAGCCGGCCTCGGGCGCTGACTCCTGGAGCACGATGCCGATCCGCTGGCGCCACGCCTGCGGCGCGCGCGCCGGGTCTGCGCCGAGCACCCGAACGCCTCCGGCGCTCGCCTCGCGGAACCCCTCCATGATCTCTACCGTCGTCGTCTTGCCGGCCCCGTTGGGTCCGAGGAACGCGAAGATCTCGCCTCGCAGGACCTCGAGGTCGATCCCTCGGACCGCCTCGTGCTCGCCGTAATCCTTGCGGAGTCCCGAGACTTCGATCACGGCGTCGGTCGAGCCGGCGAGGTGGTGGTTGGCCGCGGCGCACTGGGCGACGGCGGCGTCGAGTGAATTGGTGATCATGGGTGGCAAGGCTAGGTCGCGTCGAGCCAGCCGTCATCGGCCCCCGGGCCGAAATTCGACGTCCGCCCCAGGGTGGACTCGGCTGGGCGCAGCTCCACCCGAGAGCCGATGACGGGCGGGTGCGCGGGCCTTATCGTGTGCAGCGATGATCTGGCTCGCCAAACGCGTGTGGCGCTTCTTCGGCTTCTCCGGGGTGTGGATCGGGCCAGGCGAGACGGTGCCCACCGAGGTCGTGTTCCTGCGGATGCTCGGCTTCGTCTACTTCATCGTGATCGCCGTCGGCACATCGACGGCCAGGACCCACCCGGCGCTGCACGGCCGCGGTCTCGCCGTGTTGCTCGCGCTCATCAGCCTGGTTGTCGGGATCCTGGTCGCCTACCCGCGCGTTTCGGTGGGACCACGGATGCGGCTCGCGGCACTGGCCCTGATCACCGCCGCCGCCGCCGTTCTCGCCGCGATCCAGCCCAACGGACTGTGGGAGGTGACCCCCTACTACGTCGCGATCGTCGCGGCGATGCGCCTCGACAGCAAGCTCGCCGTATGGGTTCTCGGACTCAACCTGATCACGCTCGGCGCCGTCGCCGCCTTCAGCGCTCATTGGGGCGGCGTGCTGGGAACCCTCGTCGGCGCGGTTCCATGGTTCCTCGTCATGCGCCAGATGCGGCGCATGCGCGAGCAGAACATCGCCCTCGAGGCCTCGCAAGCGGCCGAAGCGCGCGCCGCCGCCGCCGCCGAGCGCGGTCGCGTCGCCCGCGAGATGCATGACGTCCTCGCTCACACCCTGTCCGCGCTCGCGCTGCAGCTCGAAACCACCCGCCTGCTCGCCCACGACCGCGGCGTCGACCCGGACGTGTCCCGCGCGATCGACCAGGCGCACGGCCTGGCGGCGGGCGGCCTGGAGGAGGCGCGGAGGGCGATCTCCACCGCACGCGGCGACCCGCTGCCCGGCCCCGAGCGCGTGCGCAGCCTGGCCGAGGCGGTCTCCGAGCAGAGCGGCCTCCCGGTGACCGTCGACGTGTGGGGCGAGCCGCGGGAGCTGGCGGCCGACGCTCGACTGGCGGTGTACCGCACCGCTCAGGAGGCGCTCACGAATGTCCGCCGCCACGCGACCCCCGATCGTGTCGAGGTGCGCCTCGACTACCGGGACGACGCGGTCGCCCTGGTGGTCGAGGACCACGGCGCCGTCGCCGCGGCGGCGCCCGCCGGCGCCGGCTACGGCCTGGCCGGCATGCGCGAGCGGGCCGAGCTCCTCGGAGGCACGCTCGTGGCCGAACCGACGGGCGACGGCTTCCGCGTGCAGCTGGTGTTACCCGGATGACGGCCCCGCCGCCGGGCGGCTCGGTGCGGGTCCTGGTCGCCGATGACCAGCGACTCGTGCGCGAGAGCCTGTCCACAATGCTCGGGCTGCTCGGCGGGATCGAGCTGGTCGGCAGCGCATCCGACGGGGAGGAGGCCGTGGCGATGGCGCTGAAGCACAGGCCGGACGTGGTGTTGATGGACCTGCGGATGCCGCGCATGGACGGGATCGTCGCGATCCAGCGCCTGCGCGAGCGACTGCCCGACGTGCGCGTCATCGCGCTCACGACCTTCGCCGACGACGAGAGCGTGCTCGGAGCGCTGCGGGCCGGCGCCCGCGGTTACCTGACCAAGGACGCCGGCGCCGAAGACATCCGCACGGCGATCTTCACGGTCGCGGCCGGCGAGGCCACGCTCGACCCGGCGGTGCAGCACCACGTCGTCGCCGCGCTCGCCGGAGACGCTGGTGAAGACGACTGCGTCGACGCGTCCGAGCTGCCCGACGGACTGACGCCGCGCGAGGCGGAGGTGCTCGAGCTGATCGCGGAGGGACTGTCCAACGCCGAGATCGCGCAGCGCCTGTTCGTGAGCCCGACCACGGTGAAATCGCACATCAACCATCTGTTCGCCAAGGCCGGGCTGCGCGATCGCGCCCAGGCCGTCGCCTACGCCTATCGCGTGGGGGTCGCCGCGCCGCCGGAGTGATCGAGAACGCCCAGCCGTTCGTGCAGGCGTCGCAGTGGATCCGGCGACCACCAGTTCGCGCCGCCGAGAAGGCGCATGAGCGCGGGCACGAGCAGTCCGCGGACGACGAACGCGTCGAGGAGGACCGCGACCGCGGCCCCGAGGCCGAGCTCCTTGAGGAACACGAGCTGACTTGTCATGAACGCCCCGAGCGCCACCGCGAGGAGGATCGCGGCGGCGGTCACGATCGCGCCCGTTCGCTGCAGGCCGATGGCGACCGCGTCCGTGTTGCGCAGACCGCTGTCGCGGGCTTCCTTGATCCGCGTCAGGAGGAAGACGCCGTAGTCGGTCGAGAGTCCGAACACGATCGCCACAAGCACGAGAAAGTCCGTTTGCTCGATTCCCTCGGGCTTGGTGAAGCCGACCAGCCCGGTGAGGTTCCCGTCCTGAAAGACGAGCACGAGCACCCCCGCAGTGCTTGCGGTGGTCAGGAGGTTCATAAGCAGCGCCTTGACCGGCAGCACCACGGAGCCGGTCATCAGCCACAGAACGCTGAGCGTGAGCACGACGAGCAGCGCGATGGCGACCGGCAGCGTTCTCGAGGTCGCGGCATGCTGGTCGATCAGGTCCGCGGTCGCGCCGCCGACCGCCACCGGATACAGCGCGGGGTGGCTCCTGATCGCCTTCACGAGATCCTGCGACTCCGGCGTAATCGGCGTGCCGCGCCCGTTGACGTCGATCTCCCAGGTGTCGCCGCTGAGCTCGCGCGGGGCGGATACCTGCTGCGCGTTGGGGATGCGCCGCAGCGCGCCGGCGTAGGCGTCCAACGCCGGGCCGGCGCTCCTTGGCGCGCTCACCGCGAGGATCGCGGGAGTGGAGTCCGCGCCGGGGAAGTCCCGCGTGATCACGTCAGACACCGTGCGCGCGCTCTGGCCGGTCGGCAGTACGGACGCGTCGATTCCGCTCCATCGGATCCCGAGCGCGGGCGTGGCCAAGAGCAGGAGCGCGACAGCGGTGCTCGCCGCGACCACGCCGGGCCGTCGCATCACGGCGCGTGCGAGGCGATACCAGCGCCCGCTGCCGTCTGGCCCCGGCGTCACTTTCCCCAGCCTGCGTCCCATCAGCATGAACAGCGCCGGGAGGAAAACCACGGTCGAGGCGGCGGCCACGAGCGCGACGACGAGCCCGCCGAGCCCCATCGAGATTAAGAATCGCTGCGGGAACACCGTCAGGCACGCCATCGCTCCGGCGACCGTGACGGCGCTGAAGAGCACGGTGCGTCCAGCCGTCTGCACAGTTGTCCGGACGGCATCGGGCACGTCGGCGCCGCGACCCAGCTCCTCGCGAAAACGCGAGACGCAGAAAAGGCTGTAATCGACCGATAGTCCGAGGCCGAGGCCGATCACGAGGTTCAAGGCGAAGGGCGACAGCGAGAGTACGGAGTTGATCGCGCGCAGCACCGCGAACGCGCCGAGGACGCTCAGGCCTCCGATCGCGATCGGCAACAGCGCCGCCACGCCACGGAACACGAGCAGCGAAAGCAGTGCGAGCAGAGGAAACGCGATCAGCTCGGCGATCGCCAGGTCCTTCGTCGCGAGGTCACCCACCTGCTGGCTTGCGACCGCCGATCCACCGAGCACGACGGCATGGTCTCCGGCAAGAGCGCTCTGAAGGTGGTTGACGACGCCTGTTTCACTCGCGCCCGCGCGCAGCGTCGCCGCCACCAGGACCTGCCGCCCGTCAGCTGAGACCAATGCGGACATGCCCGAGGGCGGGGGAACGGCGACGCTCGCGATCTCCGGATCGGCGCTGAACGTGCGCGCGACCCTCGTCACCTCGCTGCTGGAACGCGGCGCGCGGACCAGCGCGATCACCCCGGGGTTCGTCGCCTCCCCGGTCGCGCGCTGGATCCGTTGCTCTGCGCGCGTTGCCTCCGAGCCGGGATCGTTGAACGCGTTCGGTGCGTTGAAGGCGCCCGGTGCCGGCCCGCCGAGCACACCGACGATGACGTACAAGAGCAGGCCGATGAGCGCCACCCGGCGCGGATGCGAGCACGCGAGGTTGGCCAGGCGCCCGAGCACCGTCACCACCGGCCCACGGTCGGGTATCGCCGCTTACTCAACGCCACACACCGACATATCTCGGAGGACCAGTCGGACATCGCTCACCCAGTCGAGTGTGGCCTGCGCGTGGCGCACCCCGAACATCGCCGTCGCTCGACGAAACGCCGACCCCGGACGATCGGCGAGCTTCTCGACGACCGCGGCGAGCATGTCGCGACGGGCGCGAGCGTTCGCCTCGTACCCGTCGAGCAGCGCGGCCAGTCGCTGCCCCGAGATCCGATCCGCGAAGAACACGCGGACGAGAAAGAGGTTGCGATTGCGTTCCGCGGGCACCTCCCCGTCTTCGAGCCAGAGGCGCAGGTCTGCCTCGCCGGCCTCGGTCACCTCGTACACGCGCTTGGTCGGCCGACGCTCCTGGGCAACCTCCGTCACCGAGAGCAACCCGAGCCGGCACAGGCGCTCGAGCTCGGAATAGATCTGGCTCCGAGCGATGGGAAAGAAGTTGCCGATCGACCGCTCGCTGAAGCCCGCCAGATCGTGACCGGCCGTTGGACGAATCGAGACCAGGCCGAGAACGACGTGAGCGGTGGCGGGAAGATTGCGCGCAGAAGCCAAGTCCAAAACAGACTAGTCCAAATAGGATTGACAGGCAAGCGGCGGGCCGATTCGTCGGATTGGGGTCGGGTACGCGCGCTAGGACGCCGGGAAAACGCTGAACGCGTAGGCGCCCGTCCGACCCTGGGCGTGCAGCGCCGAGGCGGCTGCCTCGGCCCGCGTGCGGGTCGCGTAGGTGCCCGAGAACACAATGAAGTCGCCCGGGCGCATGCTCGAGTAGTCGCTCGAGGAGATGATGGCGGCGGCGGGTGCTGAAGTGACGGCGGGCGTGTCGCTGCGGTTGGCGCTGTTCGACAGCGAGATCAGTGCGAGCACCAGCGCCGCGGCGGCGAGTGCGATGACCGCACCGACGATCGCGAGCGGGACGCGCCAGTCGGGCGCCGGCAGGATCCGGGTCCTCACTGCGGCGCCGCATTCGAGGCACCAGTCTTGGTCGGCCGCGAGCCGGGCGCCGCAACGGGTGCAGGTGGTCTCGCGAGCGAGACGCTCCGTCGGCGCGCTCACCGGGCCGGGTGCCGCTGGTCTGGCGGTGAGCTGCCGACGCTGCCACTGCTCGCGGAGACGTGGGTGGCGAGCCGCGTGCCGCACGCGGCGCAGAAGCGGTCGACGCTGCCATGGACCGCGCCGCACTGTCCGCACATACCGCCGATCCCAGCCTCTCGTATCTCTCGCAACGGCCGTTCTTCGGACAGCACGCTCTCGAGTGCACGGAGCTCGTCGTCTGTCGCGGCCGCCTCGGCGACCTTCACGGCCACCAGGTCAGCCCGGGAGATCCCGAATCGATGGAGCTCGAGCACGAAGCCTCCGAGGTCGCGAAGCTGGACCACCCGCAGGCGGCGAAGGTACAGCACCCGTCGCCGCAGCCGGCCTCGCTCGCGGAATCCCAGCGTCTGCGCTCGTGCGTCCGGCTCGACGCGCGAGGTTGGCCCGGGCGCCGGCGGCGGGGCGTCGGCGTGGGCCGGAGGCGGTGGGGGGGCGTCGGCGTGGGCCGGAGGCGGTGGGGGGGCGTCGGCGTGGGCCGGAGAGAGTGGGGGGGCGTCGGCGTGGGCCGGAGAGAGTGGGGGGGCGTCGGCGTGGGCCGGAGAGGATTCTTGCTCGACCCGGTCGGCCTGGTGCCCGGTCCAGTGGATCACGTCGGGGTTACGTGCCGCCGGTTCGTATTGACTTGTCGGGTCGTCTTGGCGTGTCGGTTGGTGTGGGCTTGTCTGGTCCGCGGCGGTCGGCGCGTCGCGATCGGCGACACCGTGCTGCGGTGCGCTCCCGTTCGCTGACGCAGCGTCCATGGCTCGAGTGTCGCTGGAAGCCCACGGCGACGGGTCCTGGGCGGTCGTCTCCGGCCAAGTCACCCGGCCGTTTGAAGACGCCTGCGCGAGCTCGCCGGTATCGGCTTTCCCCATTTCTGCGTCCGACTGGCCGCGAGGACGCCGCCAGAAGTGATCGTTCGGGCCGCTCATGTTTCGGAATGCTGCTTGGGCCGGACGGCGCTCCTGCAAGCAATTATAGGTGACGATCTGGACAGCAGGGCACGCCAGGCCGCTGCGACGCGCGCCGCCATGCGCGCGGCCGAGAACAGGTCGGCGCGCTCGCGGCCGGAGATGCGCGGGTCTGCATCCGCGAGGTGCGGCGCGACCGCGGCTCGCCAGCCGCCTGCGTCGAACGGCCCGCATACCGTGCCGGCGACGCCGTTCAGGGCAAAGGGCGCGATTCCGACCGGCGTCGCCAGTACGGGAACTCCGCACGCGAGCGCCTCGAGCACTGCCAGTCCGAACCCCTCACGCTCAGAAGGAATGAGTACGGCGTTGGCGGCGTTGACCCACAGCGGAACCTCAGACGGGTCGACGTCCCCGAGCGTGAGCAACGGCACCTCGCCCGCGACCGCCAGCGCGCGATCATGACGCTTCTCGGCGCGTCTGGGGTCCGAGGGGAAGAGCAGATAGCGGCCCGCGGGGTCGAGTCCGAGGGCAGCGCGGGCCTGCGCACGCGGAATCGCCGTGAACCGGCCGGTGTCGACCCCACAGGGCAGCACCACCGCCCGACGCGCCATCGCGCCGCGTGGCAGCTCGCGAGCGAGCGAGCCCGAGACCGTAGCGATCAGGTCGACGAAGCGCAGGGCCGCGCGCGTGATCGCCCGAGACCGCGGATGCGAGAGATCGGTCCCGTGGAGCGTGACCGCGCGGAAGCGCGTCCGGGCGACGAGCGCCGGCCAGACCGTGAGGCCGAAGTGGGCGTGGACGACATCGAACCGCTCGCTGCGGTAGCGCCGACGGACCTCGCGAGCAGCGCCGGCGTAGGCATCCGCTCCTCCCGGCGCGAACGCCAGCAGCTCGACATCGAGGTCCGGCAGCGCTCGTAGCGCCTCCACCTGATCGCGCACGAAGCTGCCGAGCCCCGGGCGGCCGGGGGTCGGGTACATGTTGGTCATGACGAGCGCACGCAAGGCCCGCCTGACACTAGATGATCGGACTGTAGGTCCGAGCTTGTGGGGCGGGCGCGTGGGGGTCGGGTGGCGGGCGCGTGGGGGGCGGGTGGCGGGCGCGTGGGGGCGGCCCCGGTACTGGCAACAGGTGGTTTCGCTCGGTGGCGATCGAGCTGCGGCGACATCGTCAGGCGCCCGAAGCGAACCTGGTCGAGAAACGCGACTGTGAGTAGCGTTACTCGACCAGGTCCTCAGGCGGGTCCGGCGGGCGCAGCCGGCTGGGGTTCGCGTCCTCATCTTCTGCTTCAACTGCCGATCGCCGCCCGCCACCGGCCGATCGCCGCCCGCCACCGGCCGATCGCCGCCCGCCACCGGCCGATCGCCGCCCGCCACCGGCCGATCGCCGCCCGCCACCGGCCGATCGCCGCCCGCCGAACGCCGAACGCCGACTGTCACGGTCAACCGCCATCCGCCAAATCG